>Ga0233437_1003452_pt1 | contig 20752 bp, 11 predicted proteins | sample SI_122_August201_FD_182714 | JGI IMG/M metagenome (GOLD analysis project Ga0233437, IMG submission 182714) | Seawater microbial communities from Saanich Inlet, British Columbia, Canada - SI_122_August2016_200_MG | ecosystem: Environmental > Aquatic > Marine > Inlet | place: Canada: British...
GCCATCCTGTCTAATACAATATTCCTTCTTTGCAATGACTTTTCAGGATTTACTCTGGGATTATAAGCTGTATTAGCAGCTAGCATACCGACAATGGTAGCGGCCTCGGCCGGATTTAGCTGAGCAGAGGCTTTACCGAAAAAACGTTGAGAGGCAACCTCAATGCCGTAAGTATTGTCGCCAAATGGTACAGTGTTCAGATAAAGAGCCAGAACCTCATCTTTGGAGTATACTTTTTCGAGACGTGCCGAAATAAATATTTCACGTACCTTATTGATTGGCAGAGTAAATTTTCCATAATCCGATCGATGATATAGATTCCGTGCCAGTTGTTGAGAAATAGTACTTCCCCCTCCCTGAGACCTGTCTCCTAAAACAATTGTTTTAACAAAAACCCTGGCAAGACTTCTGATATCCAAGCCCCTGTGTCGGAAGAATCGGCTGTCCTCAGTGGCAACCAGGGCATCTTTTACATACTGTGAAATATTCTCCTCTCCGATAGTCATCCGGTTCTGTAGAAAATACTTCCCTACCATACGGTGATCATGTGAGTAAACCAGAGTGGCTGAATTGTTTTTCACCCTGCTCAGAGTGGCTTTTGTTGGGATTGGTCCGAATAGTCCCAGGTAAACTGAGAAAACAAAGAAGAACACCAGGCAAGTGAGCACAACAGCTGACTTAAACAAGAAGATTAGAAATCTGCTTCTCGCCGATTTCTTTTTGCCCTTTCTTTTACTGACACTCTTTCTGGAAGGTTTCCTTTTAACTTTTGTCTTGGCCATTTATTATCAAAATCGAAGCCTAAAAATAGTTGATTAAGCGATGGTATCATCAATATTTGATGATTTTATCTCAAGGCTCAGGACTCAGGTCACTAAGCAGAAGAACCTAGTATCGGTGAAAAGGTAGATTTATAGTGATAATATAAAACCTTATTGATTTTCAATTGTCAACTGATTCCAAAGCAAGGTGCAATAAAAAGTACAGATAAATGAATAACAAAGAAATAGATAAAATCCGGGAGATTGAAAACAGGGAGTGGATAGAATCATTGGATTATATTATTGATAAAGGAGGACCTGAGCGTGCTAAAGAAATTCTACTATTACTTCAGTCCCGATCGCAGTTAAAGGGAATTGATTTCACCTACCAGGGAAATACTCCGTATACAAACACCATTCCTGTTATTAAGGAATCGCCATACCCGGGTAGCAGGGAACTTGAGCGGAAGATAAAAAGTATAATCAGATGGAACGCGATGGCCATGGTGGTGCGTGCAAATAAAGAGGAAGATGGTATTGGAGGTCATATTTCCACTTTTGCTTCAAGCGCATCACTGTATGAAGTAGGCTTCAATCATTTCTTCAAAGGGGGAGATTCAGGACAGCCAGCTGACATTATTTATTTTCAGGGTCATGCAGCCCCGGGCATTTATGCCAGATCATTTCTCGAAGGGCGACTGACGGAAAAGGATCTGGAAAATTTCAGAAGGGAATTAAAGCCAGATGGAGGATTGTCGTCGTACCCTCATCCACGTTCTATGCCCGGATATTGGCAATTCCCCACTGTTTCAATGGGATTAGGACCTCTGATGGCAATTTATCAGGCCCGATTCAATCAGTATATGATAGATAAAGGACTGATAGCCAAATCAAACCAGAAAGTTTGGGCTTTCTTAGGAGATGGTGAGATGGACGAACCGGAATCAATGGGAGCATTGACACTTGCTTCCCGAGAGGGATTGGACAATCTGATTTTTGTAGTTAATTGTAATCTACAAAGGCTTGATGGTCCGGTGAGGGGAAATGGGTCCATCATAAATGAACTGGAATCGGCTTTTCACGGTGCTGGCTGGAATGTTATTAAAGTCATTCATGGTCAGGATTGGGATCCGCTATTTGAAAAAGATCAAGATGGTCTTTTAGCCAAGCGATTTGGAGAACTCGTGGACGGGCAACGACAAAAATATGTCGTTTCTGACGGGGATTACATCCGGCAGGACTTTTTTGGAAAATATGAAGCAACCCTGAAGATGGTTGAGCATTATTCTGATGAACAATTACAGAAGTTAAGACGTGGAGGACATGATCCACTTAAGATTTATAATGCCTTCAAAAGTGCTGTCAATCACAAAGGGGCTCCAACTGTAATTCTGGCATCCACCATAAAAGGATATGGATTGGGTGAAGCAGGTGAAGGAAGAAATATTACTCATCAGCAGAAAAAACTGAATGAGGAGGAGATGAAATATTTCCGTGGACGCTTTGGCATTCCGATTTCAGATGAAGAAATAGGGAAAGCCCCTTTTTATAAGCCTGATAAAGATAGTGAAGAAATTAAATATCTCTTGGAAAAGAGGGAGCAGTTGGGTGGATTTTTACCTAAAAGAAATGCTGAAAAAGTAAGATTTACCATGCCTGATCATTCCATATTTGATGCTTACTCAAAAGATAGTGGAGATAAGGAGGTGGCTACTACTATGGTCATGGTTCAGATTCTTGGGAAGCTTCTGAAAGATAAGAATGTAGGCAAACTGATTGTTCCAATTGTGCCGGATGAATCGAGAACTTTTGGAATGGATGCATTATTCAGACAAGCCGGCATTTATGCTCATACCGGGCAGCTTTATGAACCGGTTGACCGGGATAGCCTGATGTATTACAAAGAAGCTAAAGACGGAGCCATTTTGGAGGAAGGGATTAATGAAGCTGGCTCAATGTCATCGTTTATTGCAGCAGGAACCAGTCATGCCACTCATGGAGTGAATAATATTCCATTCTTTATTTTCTATTCAATGTTTGGATTTCAACGTGTAGGTGACCTGATATGGGCAGCTTCTGATATAAGGGCACGTGGTTTTATGATTGGAGGAACTTCAGGGCGAACCACTTTGGCAGGAGAAGGATTACAGCATCAAGACGGTAATAGTCACCTGATGGCCCTTAGCTATCCTTCGATACGGGCCTATGATCCAGCATTTGCTTTTGAACTATCAATTATCATTGAAGAGGGGATAAAGGATATGTATCTTGATGCAAAAGATGTTATCTATTACGTAACAGTAATGAATGAGAAGTATCTGATGCCAGCTAAGCCTCCCTGTACTAAAGATCATATTTTAAAAGGAATGTATCAGTACAAGTATGCCAGCAATAACACTCATAACATCAACCTTCTGGGAAGTGGTGCTATTTTAAACCAGGTTATCAAGGCATCTGACATTTTGGAAAAAGACTATGGGATTGATATCAACATCTGGAGTGTCACCAGCTATAAAGCTCTGTATGACGATGCCCGTAGTATCGACCACCACAATAATCTCAATCCTACGAAACGAAAAAACTCACACATCCGCCAATTGGTGGGAGATGAAGAAGGAATCTATATCGCCTCTTCTGACTATGTAAAGGCCCTGCCACTTTCAGTGGCCAAGTACTTTCCAGGAGATTTTACTGCTTTGGGGACTGACGGTTTTGGATTAAGTGAAGGAAGGGAATCATTGCGTGATCATTTTGAAGTAGACGCAAGGCATATTGTTTGGACCACTTTAGTTCAGCTATATGATAGGGGTAAGCTGCATGCCGATCTTCTTGCAAAAGCAAAGAAGAAGTTGAAGATAAAGTCGGGCAAGGTTGATCCAGGGACAGTGTAAACAATAATAATTGCACAAATGACAAAAGAAATACTATTACCAGAAATAGCTGATAATGTTGTTACGGGATACCTGGCCAGTGTGCTGGTATCTGTTGGTGACCAGATTGAGGAGGACCAATCCATTATTGAGGTTGAAACCGACAAGGCAACAACAGATATCCCGTCACCGTTCGCTGGCAAAATCTTGGATATCAAGGTAAATCAGGGAGATGAAATTCGTGTTGGCCAGGTTATAATGATAGTTGAATCAGCTGATTCTTCTGCAGCAGAGCAAGCGGGCGACAAACCCAAGGCACCAGAATTTTCTCATCAAGTTACAGCTGAGGCAATTACAACAGAACAAACTAAGGATAAGGTAAAACAAGTTGTAAGTACAAATACATCATCAATAGCAGATATTTCATCATCGAAAGGAGCGATTGTACCTGCGTCTCCATCAGTAAGAAGGTTTGCAAGAGAATTGGGGGTAGACATAAACCATGTTCAAGGAACTGGTGTTGCTGGAAGAATATCGGATGATGATGTGAAAGCCCATACAAAATCAGTTATTCAGGGTGGTGGCTTCCAGTCTCTTATTCAATCTGATTATGCTGAAGTACCTGATTTTTCTCAATGGGGACCTGTGGATACAGAGCCTATGAGCAGAATTCGTCAAATCACGGCCGAGAGTACAGTAAACAGCTGGCAAAGCATTCCTCAGGTTGTTCAATTCGATAAAGCGGATATTACGGACATTGAGAAATTCAGACAGCAGAATAAAAATCTGGTGGAAAAAGCCGGTGGAAAACTAACTATGACTGCTATAATATTGAAAGTCTCGGCTGCGGCTCTTCGTAAGTTCCCTAAGTTCAATGCCAGCGTGGATATGAAGAATAGACAAGTAGTTTACAAAGATTATGTGAATATTGGAGTAGCCGTTGATACAGCTCAAGGTTTGTTAGTTCCGATTATTCGCGATGCTGATAAAAAGAACTTATCTGAATTATCACTTGAATTAGGCGAATTAGCAGAAAAAGCACGTTCGAGAAAACTCAGTTCTGCTGAGATGCAAGGAGGAAATTTCACGATATCTAATCTGGGAGGCATAAGTGGTACCGGCTTCACACCTATTGTATATCCACATCAGGTAGCCATTATGGGTGTTTCCAAAGCAAGTATGGAACAAGTTTTCAGAGACAATCAGTTCGTTGCACGTCAAATGATGCCTCTCTCCTTAAGTTATGATCATCGACTTATCGATGGAGCTGATGGGGCTCGTTTCTTAGCTTGGATCTGTAAAGTTTTGGAGCAAGCATTCAATTTATGGTTATAGAAAGGAGTAATAAATGGTAAACAATAAAATATATGATGTCGTTGTTATAGGAGCCGGTCCTGGTGGTTATCGGGCTGCTTTCATGGCAGCAGACCTTGGACTCAAAACAGCTCTGGTTGATCCTCAGGCTCATCCGGGAGGAGTGTGCTTATTTAGAGGGTGTATACCAACCAAAGCCCTTCTACATCTGGTAAAGGTAAAAGAGGAAGCCATCCAGGCTAAAGAATGGGGCTTAAACTTTCAAGAGCCTTCAATTGACCTTGCAAAAATCAAATCATGGAAAGATTCTGTAATCCAAAAACTTACGGGAGGATTAGGACAGCTTACAAAAGCAAGGCAGATCGATTACATTAGGGCACGAGCTGAATTTAGCAGCCTGAACGAACTGTCGATCAATCTGGTAGAAGGGGGTACGGAATCATTAACTTTCAAACATGCAATTATTGCTACAGGCGCCAAACCCATAAAACTTCCCTTTATCAAGGAGTACAGCGACCGTATTATGAATGCGGAAATTGCACTGGAACTCAGGTCTATTCCCAAAAAACTTTTAGTTATTGGGGGTGGTTATATTGGGATGGAATCTGCAACTATTTACAAGGGCCTTGGATCAAAAGTCAGTCTTGTTGAAGCTACTGAATCTGTTATGCCCACGATGGATGAGGAACTGGTATCCATATACATGAGGAAGAATAAGGATTTATTTGAAAATAAATACTTCAACACTTTGGTTACAGATATAAAAGAATTAAAATCGAAGGTAAAGGTCAGTTTTAAAAGATCAGATGGGAACAGTTTTGAGGAGGATTTTGATTCGGTTCTTTTATCGATTGGTATGAGACCCAATAATCAGGGTATTGGTTTGGATCAAGTAGGAATTGAACTTGACGTCAGAGGTTTTATCAAGATTGATGATCAATGTCGGACGAATATTGATCATATCTTCGCAATAGGAGATATCAGTGGTGGTGCTTTATTGGCTCATAAAGCCAGCTATCAGGGCAGAATTGCTGCAGAAGTCATTGCTGGAAAGAAAGTTGGCTTTGATGCCAGGGCTATTCCGGCTGTTGTATATACTGATCCGGAGATTGCAGTAGCAGGCTTATCAGAAAACGATTGTAGGGATCAGGGAATAAAATATAAAGCGGTAAAATTCCCATGGGCTGCGTCAGGAAGAGCCATCGCAAATGGGGATTCTGTTGGTTTAACCAAGTTATTAATAGAAGAGAATACTGAACGAATTCTGGGGGCCGGAATAATTGGTAAAAATGCCGGGGATTTAATTTCCGAGGCGGTTCTGGGAATTGAAATGGCAGCCCGAGCTAGTGATATTGCCCTTAGCATCCATCCCCATCCCACAGTTTCAGAAACAATTATGGAAGCAGCCGAGGTATTTTATGGGCATCCGGTGCATATTGGGTCGAAAACGTGAGCTTACTTATGTTGTCCAAACAAAGCATCAACGAGACTGCGGTAACTTTTTCCTACAGGAAGTTTCTTGCCTTTGATTTCGATCATATTCCCCTCCATAGATAATATCTTCCTGACAGATACAATATATGACTTATGTATTCGGATAAACTGATCTTGAGGAAGTTTTTTCTCAAGGTCTTTTATTGCTGCCAGGGCTGTAATTCTCTGATCATAAGTGTGAAAACTAACATAAGCCTTTTGGCCTTCTATGTAAACAAGATCTTCATAGTTAAGTTTGTATAACTTTCTATCAGCCCTTATAATAATATGCTGATCGAGTAATTGGGTCTGATCTTTTTCAGTTGGATTCTCCTGAATGGATTTTGTCTTGGCCGTATGGCACTCCAGAGCCTTATTTACAGCCTGGAAAAAACGTTCAAATGAAAATGGTTTTAATAAATAGTCTGTAACGTTCAATACATATCCTTCAATGGCAAATTCCTTGTGAGCTGTGGCGAAAATAACCATTGGAGGATTATCCAGAATCTTCAAGAAATCTAATCCTGATATATCAGGCATTTGAATATCCAAAAAGATTAGATCCAATTGATTCGACTTAATTAACTCCATTGCCTTCATAGGAGAATTGAAATCCCCTTTCAATTCCAGAAAAGGTATCTTGTGAATATAATCCCTGATATATTGCCGGGCCAGATATTCATCATCAATTATAGCACACCGAAGTTTCATTTTGGTAATAATTCAAGATTTACTGTGAAACGATCTTCCTCCTTAAGAATTTCCAGGTTATGCTCTCCCGGATATAGGATATTGAGGCGTTGTTTAACATTCTCGATTCCGGTACCAGCTCCTTTCATTGTTCTGCCAGTCAATGGAATTGAATTCGAAATTGAAAATTTAATCACGTTATCCTTAGAACTCAGTTTAATATCAATAGCTGAATCATCATTTTCCGCAATTCTACTGAATTTAAAACTATTCTCTACGAAAGGCAAGAATAATAAAGGAGATACTGTGAGTCCCCGATTAAGTCCATCGCAGCTAAAGTTAACATTAGAATTTTCCGCAGATTTCATTTTTTGAAAAACGATATAGTTTTCAATATACTCTACCTCTTTATCCAAACTGACTTGCTCCTCCTGACAATCCTCGATTACATATCTTAACATTTGTGATAACTTAAGAATACCATCAGGAGCTGCATCTGATTTCATATAAGAGAGAGAATAAATATTGTTTAAAGCATTAAACAGAAAATGCGGATTGATTTGTGCTTTTAGAAGTTTCAGTTCAGTTTGCAATTTCTCTTCATGTATTTGATTAGATCTTACAGTCTGATCTTGTAAGCGATTCTGTAACAATAGTATTGTATTTCCAAGATGGAACATTGAAATCCAAAAAGCAGACCTGAGAAATACTAATTCCGCTGGTTTATCACGGGGTCTTAGATCTCTGATATTGCTGCCTATGAATATTTTGTCCATTAATCCCAATCCTGCAGCCATTATAATTACAAGGACTATTGAAAAAAGCACATATGGCCAATTATGCTTCTCCCGATAATATTTTTTGAATCCCCACAAAGAATTAAGGTATACAGTCGCCGCGGCAAAGCCAAGGTTAATAAATACAATTAAAACTGCTGTTCCAAAAGGGAGCAAGTTAAAGGCAAATGCAAAATATATTAATATCAGCGCTACCCAGAAGCTTGTTGTAAGAATTGTTTGTCTACTCATTGTATAAAATTCCGCCTAAAAATATAGAATAATTCATGTAAGCTATAAGAATAATTAACGAACACATGTTTTTCTCTAACCAACTTCACCATTAAACTAAGAACCAGGTATAATTACCTCAAATTAGCCAAATCGCTTCATTTGTTTACTTTGGGCTTCCCTTTGTTCATAAAACTTTCAAGAACAACTCACACAGCTTTTATTCGCATCTAATTTACTCAAATACAAGTGATGAAGAGAGCAATCTTAGCAGTAGTCCTTCTTTTTTCCATTGTAAGTGTGTGGGCAGAACAAAAAAGCACACTTAGTGGATATATAAAAGATGCCAAGACAGGAGAGGTGATGATAAGCGCCACTGTTTATGTTGAAGAACTGGAAGCTGGTTTGGTTACGAACCAATATGGTTTCTATTCACTTACGATTCCTGATGGTCAATATACAGTTCGATACAGTTTTGTTGGTTACAGATCGCATACCGAACAAATAGTTCTTAATGGACATAAACAACTCAATGTTGAAATAAGCCCACTGGTTGAACAAATTGATCAGGTAACTATTCGGGCAGGCGGTCAGAACCGTAATGTAAAGTCAGCTGAAATCAGTCTGATAAAGCTGGATATGAAAGAGATCTCGCAAGTTCCCGTGATATTTGGCGAAAAAGATATACTTAAAAGTATACAGTTGCTCCCTGGAGTAAAATCAGCTGGTGAAGGGAATAGCGGATATTATGTCAGGGGTGGAAATGCTGATCAGAACCTGATATTATTGGATGAGGCTCCTGTTTATAATGCTTCTCACCTGATGGGATTTTTCTCAGTATTTAACTCAAATGCCATTAAGGATGTTCAATTGTATAAAGGCGGTATGCCTGCCAAATATGGCGGACGTTTATCATCAGTTCTGGACATCACTATGAATGATGGTAACACAAAACAATTTGGCGCATCTGGCGGAATTGGCTTGATTTCGTCAAACCTGACTCTGGAGGGCCCAATAATCAAAGATCAGGGATCCTTCATTGTATCAGGCCGAAGAACATATGCAGATGCTTTTCTAAAGTTTTTGCCAGACTCCACAATCAGCAATACCAGCCTGTATTTCTATGATTTCAATTTAAAAGCAAATTACAGGGTAAGCGATAAAGATCGAATTTATCTTTCAGGATATTTTGGACGAGATGTATTAGGATTTAAGGATTTGATGAACATCGACTGGGGTAACTCAACTGGAACAATACGCTGGAATCATCTTTTTGGTAATCGACTATTTCTAAATAGTAGCTTTATTTACAGCAACTATGACTTCAAGCAAGGAGCAGACTTCAATGACTTCTCTATGAGTATGTTATCAGGAATTGAAGATTATAATCTTAAAGAAGATTTCCAGTTCTATTTTGACAGTAATAACACCTTTAAATGGGGCGGAAATCTGATTTACCATAGTTTCATGCCTGGTCATGTAGATAGTGACTTCGAAGGATTTATTGGCACTTCAGTGGATGATCGCTACGCATGGGATGCTGCAGTCTATCTTTCTCATGAAAGTAAGATCGGATCACGTTTGCAACTCAATTACGGCTTAAGGTATTCATATTTTCAGCCAGTTGGACCAGGAGATTATTACACTTTTGATACCTATGGTATTGTTTTAGATACAATCAACTATCAAAAAGGTGAAACTATTGCTCAATACGGAGGTATAGAACCACGAGCTTCGGTGAGTTTTGTCCTTTCTGAGCATAACTCAATAAAAGCCTCTTATAATCGCAACAGGCAGTATGTTCATTTGATTAGCAACGCTACATCAGGCACACCTCTTGACTCCTGGATTCCAAGTAGCAATATTGTTCAGCCGGAAGTTGCTGACCAATTTGCTCTGGGTTACTTCCGTAACTTTGACAACAATACCTGGGAAACATCTATTGAAGCCTATTACAAAAATCTTCAAAATCAAATAGAATATAAGAATGGTGCTGATCTGCTGTCTAATCCTTTGATCGAATCTCAATTGGTATTCGGCGAAGGAAGGTCATATGGATTGGAATTGTATGTGAAAAAGAGAACTGGAAAATTGACCGGATGGGTAAGTTATACGCTAAGTCGAACTGAAAAAAGTTTCGACGAAATTGACAATGGAGCATGGTTTCCTGCTCGCCATGATCGTACTCATGATTTCTCAATAACCGGGATTTATCAGATTAATCCAAAAATGAGCTTTAGTGCCTCATGGGTGTATTACACAGGAGATGCAGTAACCTTTCCGAGTGGTAAGTATTTTGTGGATAGTCAATTGGTTAACATGTACACTGAAAGAAACGGCTATCGGATGCCAGAATATCACAGACTGGACTTAGGTCTTAACCTGATCACAAAAAAAAGAGACCGATATGAGTCTTCCTGGAATTTCAGCATATACAATGCCTATGCCAGAGAGAATGCTTATTCGATTAGTTTTATACAAAGCGAAGATGATCCTAATGTCACCATCGCTGAACAGCTCTCACTATTTAAGATTGTACCCTCAGTTACCTGGAATTTCAAATTTTAATTTAAGCATTATGAAGAAAGTAAGCTTTATACTATTATCTCTACTTGTTCTTGTATCATGCACCAAAATCATTGATATTGAACTCAATTCTGCTACTAAAAGACTTGTTATCGAAGCTAAAATATCTGATCAATCAGTTCCTCCATTTGTTAAACTAACCCGTACAATGGACTATTTTAATCCTGAAAATCCAGAATTGGTTTCTGGAGCCATTGTTACATTAAGAAGCGATGTGGGCGAATCAGAAGTTATGGAAGAGGTGAGTGAAGGCATATATAAAGCAGTGCAAATTAAAGGAACACCAGGAGTAACTTATTCACTCACCGTTCAGGATGGAGATCAAAGCTATGAGGCAGATGCCTACTTGCCATTTCCTGTAAGAATAGACACAACTCATCACTTTATCAGGGAAAATCGAACTCCTAGGGATAATATTTCAGGATACATGCTTAGCTTAACATTTACTGATCCGGCAGATAAAACAAACTACTATCGTCTTGATGCCTTAAAGATAAATATTGATACCACTGGCAGACATCAAAATGGTTCCACCTCCACTGTGATGACAAGTGATGTTCTATACAACGGGGGGCAAACGACAAATATGCTTAATCATGATCAAGCTTATGAGCCTGGCGATACAGTGATCGTTAAGCTAATTTCCATAGATGAGAAAGTCTACCATTATTTCCAACAGCTTAAAGAAAGTGCAGGAATGAGGGCAATGTTTAGTAGTTCTGCCCCTGCGAATCCTGAAACGAATCTTCAAAACGGTGCAATGGGATATTTTGCTGCAGAATCAGTTGACATGAGGATGGTGATTATTTCTGATCAGTAGAAGGCCGATTCTATGTCGAAAGGGGTTGATTCACGAAAGGGGCCGATTCGTGAATCGGCCCCTTTTTCGAATCGTATTATTTCCAATCTGGTAGGCGGCCTGGGGTTAATGGAGCACCCATCTCACCTAGTTTTATATCCATTTCGTCAAACTCTTTCATAAGAGATTTGGTCTTTTGATAAATTGGGGTAAGTAATTCGCTTGCAAACTCATATTGTTGTCGGGCACTACCCGGAATATCAGAGAAGTTTCCAAATAATCCAAAGAGGGCAGCCCCTGCTCTCTGACGCAAACCTACGTCAGCATCCATATCCAGAGCACCGAGATCAGAATCACCATTCAGCATGGTTCTAACTTGCTTAAGCTTACTCTCCAATTCTTTAACCTCGTTTAACAGATCAATCGCTTCTTGTCCCCTGAAAGCTTTTGTAGCTGCTTTCCATGGAGCAATTTTTGCTTGCATCTCGCCTTGGGCAGTAGAAACTGCTCCGATAACTCCATTGAGTTCAATGGCTTTCTTCTTGAATGCCACCACTTCAGCACGATCTTTTGCAGGAAGACTCCGATTGTCTAATGATTTGATTTTGAAGCTCACTGGCCCGGCTAGTTCAGTAATTTCACCTTTTACATTCTTGGCCAGACTTACTTTATAAACACCAGGTATAACTTCAATTCCGGATGAGGGCAATCCTGAAGTTACAGATGCATTACCCGCTGTAACTGAATTGGTTGAAGGATATTCCATATCCCAAACTATCTTATTCATCCCTTTACTTAATGAGCTTCTCAATTCCCTGACAAATTCCCCATTAACATCGGTGATGGTGAAGATCAGGTATGATGGCAATTCATCTTTTTCTGCCTTCCATTGCTCTAAATCAGGATAGCCAAGCTTTTCACCATCTTCTATCCTTTTCTTTTCGTCTTTTATCCTGTCGGATTTAAGACTGCTAACACTCTCTTTCACCCAGTATTTTACAATAACTCCTGATTCAGGATTTGGTGCACTGTAGTAATCCTCTCCCTGGAAACCTTTCTCCCGACTTCCCAGGCCACCAAGTGGTCTCCAGCGATTGAACATAAGGGCATCTTTAATTGCGAATATAAGTCCGTCTTTATCAGGCAATCCAGCATTTATCTCACGAAGACCGGCATAATTATCCAGCACAAAAAAGCCCCTGCCGAATGTTGCAAGTACAAGATCATTTTCGCGCTCCTGGATAGCCATATCACGAACATTTATCGTAGGTAAGCCAGCTTTCAATCGCTTCCAGAATTCACCCCCATTAAGCGTAACATAAACTCCATATTCAGTACCCGCAAAAATTATATTTGCATCAACATGATCTTGTTCAAGTGCATATACAGCACCTTCAGGAAGGTCGCCGCTTATATTAAGCCATGTTTTCCCCTGATCAATACTTTTATAAACATATGCGGTAAAATCACCACTCTTATGATTATTGAATGCTGCATAAACTACATTTACATCATGCTTATCAGCTATCAGATCATATACATAAGTATTTGCCGGAACACCATCAAAGCTATTAACCTGAGCCCAACTACCACCATCATCTGTAGAAACACTAATTTGGCCATCATCAGTTCCAGCATATAATAAGCCAGCTTGAATTCTTGACTCATCCAAAGAAACCACAGCACCATATCGGGATGTAGAACCATTCTTTGAAACGGCATCCATAGGCCATATCTTACCCATAATCTCGAGGGCATTTCTATCGATATTCTGGTCCAAATCTCCGCTGATCACTTTCCATGAATCTCCTCTGTCTGTTGATTTGAACACTTTATTTGCTGCAAAATACAAGGTCTTATGATCATGTGGGCTAACTAATAATGGGGAATCCCAATTCCAGTTATAGGCCTGTTCTTTCAGCAGCTCAGCAGGTTGAATCATTCTTGATTCTCCGCTTTTTCTGTCAAATCGCACAAGGTTACCATGCTGAGATTGTGCATAGATAATGTTTGCATCCTCAGGATCTGCAACTGACTCAAAACCATCTCCCGTTACCGTAACATCCCAGTCAGATGACACAATACCATGGGCACTAAGATTCTGCGATGGCCCGACCATACTGTAATTATCCTGAGTACCACCCATCACATTGTAGAAAGGATAATCATTATCAACACCTACCTTGTAAAACTGAGTAACAGGCAGATTAGTGAAAAATCTCCATGTCTTGCCACCATCATATGTTTCATACAGTCCGCCATCAGTTCCTTCACGGCTATGCAGGTTGTTAACCGGATTAATCCATAAACAATGATTATCAATGTGCTTACTTCGCTCACCCCTGTTAATAAAGTGCTCTCCCCCATCAAATGAAACCAGCGTGTAGGTATTCATGATATAAACCTTCTCCTGATCCACCGGATCGGCCACAACTTCCTGATAGTAATTACCACTTGTTGTTGTACTGCTCATCTTCTGCCAGCTTGCGCCACGATTTGTACTTCTGTAAAATCCACCACCCGGACCTTCCACACAGGCATAAATAATTTCAGGATTCGCAGGTGAGATATCCATACCAATACGACCTTTATCACCACCAGGGAGTCCCTTATTTATTTTATTCCAGGTTTTACCAGCATCATTACTCTTATAGATACCAGATTCCGGGCCTCCGCCTAAGTAAGTCCACTGCCTTCTTCTTCTTTGATGAGCAGTTGCATAAATCACATCAGGATTACGGGGATCAAAATGAACCTCATTCACACCAGTGTCTTCACTGATGTCAAGAACCTTTTCCCAATTTTCTCCACCATCTGTTGTCTTATACACTCCCCGGTCTCCTCCTGCACTCCAAACTGGTCCATATGCGGCAACATAAACAGTATTAGAACATCTGGGATCAACAATAATCATCCCGATATGCTCAGACTTCTTCAAGCCCATATTTTTCCAGCTTTTCCCTCCGTCAACAGATTTGTATACACCGTCACCATATGATACACTCCTTTGGTTGTTATTCTCACCTGTTCCGACCCAAACAAGATTGTGGTTATCCGGATCAATAGTTACACAGCCGATTGAATAAGAGCCCTGGTTCTCGAATATGGGATCGAATGTAAGACCACTATTTGTGGTTTTCCACACTCCGCCAGCAGCTGCAGCAACATAAAACTCGCTGATATTCTCAGGGTTTACTGCAATGTCTGCTATCCTGCCGGATGTTAAAGCCGGACCAATTTCTCTGAATTTAAATGAGCTCAAAGAAACATCAGCCAAAGGATCTTTAGCTATCTCTTCTTTTTTTCCTTTTTCTTTTTTCTTTTTCTGTGCCTGAGCAGGTGGCAAAGCCACGCATAGAGCCAGCAAACACAATAACAATGAAGTCTTTATATTATTCATAACAATTATTATGGTTTAGTTCTGAAAGATAGAAATAGTAAATTAAAAAGCCTGCATTGAAATAAATCAATGCAGGCATGTCACGGAGTAATAAGATTTTTTATCGTTGTCTTGGTTTCATCTTTCTAAGTACATTGACATTTTTCCAAACACCATTCCAATATATCAGATGTGCATAAGAGACTCCGGCAGGTGAACTAATCTTTACCGTTGCAAGTCCATCCATGTAATCGAGAACTGAAATTTCGATATTCAATTGTGAAGTATCCATAAGAGATAGTTTTGCCTTTGCTACACCAACAATAAGATCGGCACCATCTCTTGACAGGATGTCACCACCTCCCGGTATTGTGTTCCAGCTGGCTTGAGAAAACCGTGGTATTACACAATTCTCTACTAAATCGGGATCACCTTTAAAAACACCATCATAAAGGTCTCTTGCAGCCTTCTCAATAGCTGGTTTTTCCTTCTCAAAATCCAGCTCAGGCACCTGTGACCGATTTCCGCTATCGGCACCCCATGTCCACAATACATTAACAATTTTCCAGGTATCATCAACTTTTACCATATGGAGATAATCGTTGAATTGAGATGATGTAAGCTTTGCACAGGCAATATTCTCATGCATGTCCAGCGCCTCTACCTTTATCTTTCTCTGATCCTCCGGAATAAGCCCAAGCTTAGCGGCAGACATTCCAATTAAGCCAGAATAGGTGGCCTGAATAAATATGGTAGGGCCGCCATTTGGCAATTGCATTGGAGCAAGCTTCTGCAAATCAGGAAACAGAGCTTTCTCCATTCTTTCCCCTGACCCTGACAAGAATCCATCTGCATAGTTTAGTGCAGTTTCCTTAATCTTTTCTGCTTCATCCTCAGGAACCTCAGTATTTTGAGCCTGGATTGAAATGGAAAGACAAAACAGGGTAGCCAAAGTAAATACATTTCTAAACATAAGTTTCATGAGTTTCGTTTAATAATTCAATTTGAATTTAGACAAAACATCTCCTGCCCGACTCTTTTATTATGCAAGTCAGCCAAAACAATCGATGAAACAAAAAAACCATTTTGCTGATGACTGAAAACTGATGACTGATGACTATTAAAAAAGGCCGGAAAATTCCGGCCTTTTTTAATTCTACTTAAGCTTCAGTTTGGCTGAGACCGTGCCTCCTTTGACACTATCGTATGTAATATCTATATCTCCCTTTCCTTTTACCAGATATTGCAAAGTACGTGAAGTTTTACCCGGATGACCATTCCTGATCATTATGCGATTCAACTCTTCTTGCTTAATAAAGCTGGTAATAGGTTTAAGATAATCAAATGTTTCCTTGCTGGTAATCCAGCTGGCTGAAATAATCTCTACATCACCATCCAGTGTTATGAGATCTGGTCTTACTACATTATTCTTCGCTGCCCTACCAGTAATAGTTGGAGCTACTTTGGGATTTATAAGATCAACCCAAACACGATAAGTATTCTTTCCGATCTTGTCAACCTTCGTTTCACCAAGCTCCATTTTAGGCATCTCAGATGCCTGATATAATGTAAAAGCCATATTACGGTGACATAATTCCTCATTCATGAAACGGGGAGGAAGACGTCCGCGGGTTTTTTTCCAGCGGCCACCCATTTCCACCATGCCATAATCAGGATGATCAAATTCTTGCCAATCCACAAACTGGTCACCAAACTCCAGATGGTCGTCAAAAAAGTAACCTCCTGTCGATCTGGATATGGGGTTGTTAGGGTCTTTAGTTTGCTCTTGTAATTCAGGGCTGGTATAATATTGACGACTACTCCAGAGCTCATTGGAGAAAGATATCATACCAAGTCCATCATTTGTCCAGTCAATAAATCCACCATGCACTGTATACATTCCACTCCATATCACAATGTAACGGTAGAAGGGAAGAATTCGCTCTCCATTTTTTCCCAGCTCATCATAAAACCTAACATCGGATGAAGGATACTCACCTGCTGATTCTGTTCCTGGTCCTCTAAGAATCATACCCCCTGAATTATGGTATGCCTGAACACCGGCAATATTCGGATGAGCGATCAGAAACCTATTAATTGCCGCAGTCTCTGGTAATTGAAAAGGATATTCCATTGCGCCACCCTGAATATAGTTGGGTTCCCAATCAACTCCCCAATTTCTATTAGGATCATAGCTACCTGGTCCGTCTTCATTAACACGACCGTCGCCATCATCATCAATACCTTCAGAACCCAGGAGTATATAATCACCTGTTTTACCAAAACCAACCGGCTCCATTATTCTGGGGTCAGTTGAGCTGATTTTGTAATTCCCTTCACCCGGAACATACATTCGTATCTGTTCGATAACTCCATTACCATTAAGGTCATTGGGTCCATCCTCTTCATACAATCCGTCATTATCGCTATCTACAGGAACATGTCCAGTTCGTGCTCCACCACCTGTACCTTCCATATAGTATTGACGTCCATCAGGGTTAACAGTTGGAAAGATGTAGAATACTCTTTCATCAACTAGTTTGCTTATTCCTTCAAGTCGTCCGTAATTTTCCATGAGGTACCAGATTGTATACAAACAAACCTCACCTCCCTGAATTTCATTACCATGAATATTGGCATCAATATACATAGCTGCTTTGCTGAATTCAGATCCGGTTTTAGGATTATTAATTTTCATCACCATGATATCTAATCCATTATAAGACTTACCCACTGATTCCATAGTTAGAAACTCAGGATAGGCTTTCTCTAGTCTTCTCATATCGCGATACACTTCATGTACATCATGCCAGCGATTGAAATCAATCGTGACTTTATGAGCAGGATCAGATGCAGACTTCTGTGCATTTGCTGATATTGGCAGCATCACCAGGGCCAGTAGCAATAATGCAAAACCGACCAAACTATTTATTTTTTTCTTCATGATTCTTTGCTTAATAGTTTTCATGATTTCGCTTACTGTAATGTTATGATAGCTTTATCGGTACCACCTTTTTGAGAATGCACTTTAAGCTCTATCTTATCACCCTTTTTACCCTTTAGCAACCACTCAAAAGATTTTTGATCACCTGAACCCTCAAGGCGCTGGATAAAATTAGTTTTACTATCACCTGAAATAATATTCTCTGACTGTACACCTAGCTGCACCATGGCCGGAGCCACTGATCGTGAAACCACGCCATGCTGTAATGTAGTTGGTAAAAACCCTTTGTTCTCAACACTGGCTTTGATCCTGAATAAGCCATCACCATGACTAATTACTTCAGTATTTACAATGGAGATATCAGCATATAAACTGCTTAGATAAACTACGAAATCAGCATGCTTCTGCCCTAATTCATCGAGTAAATCAGCTTTGGGATTGACCATTTCATAAGGAGTAAATCCTCCAATCTCTACTTGTCCCAGATCTGGATGTTCAAAGCTTTTCCAGGCGACAAAACCTTTAACATTATTGGCCATAAGGTACTTCATGTACTCCTGATCAATTCCTGATTTTGACGCTGATGGCCCTGAGGGTCCACGACCAGACATTCCTGATGCACCTCTTTTGGGTCCCTCTCTTTTGGATGTGCTGTCCTGAATTTCCGGAAAACCCCATCCGGGAGTTGATAAGGATAACACACCATATTGGAAATATCCATATTGAAAGAAGGCTCCCTGAGGATTTCTCAATATTGGCGCCTTTTTCAATCCTGTCAATTCCTTATATTCCTCACTCACTTTTGTAAAATAGCTTAGGTCAGCCTTATTATATGTTGTTGCTGGTTTTCTGGCCTGCCTGCGTGAACCTGCTGATTGTTGAGTCTGTCCGGATCTGTTTCCTCCAAAACTAAAACCTCCCCTGCCAAAAAATCCGAATGAACTTCTTGTTGATACCATACCTACTTTGCTGGCTCCGCTTATTGAGGCATCTGCAAATGAAACAAGATTAAGCCCGCGATCATTACTTAGTTGTCCCTTACTGTTGGGGGCAGTGAGAAGATTATCTGACAAGCCAAAATTCAACATTATAGAAATATTGCGATGTGAGATAACCCAATCCATTAAGGCCTTGGTTTCATTCTCGCAAATCATATGTAATCCTGCATCAGGCTGAAAATATGGATAAGCATGCTGGAAGTTTCGATTAAAATCAACACCTCCTACCGGATCTTCATTAATAAATCCATCACCATCGTTATCCAGGCCTTCCCAATACACTTTGTACATGCCTGTCTCACCTTTTGTAGCGTCAGCCACTTTCAAAATCTGATCATTAGCGGGATCAATAGTATAACTTCCTGCCGGATCTTTAACACGCATCATGGTGATAACTCCATTATTATCAAGATCATCGGGCCCATCCTCATCCATCCTACCATCATTGTCTCCGTCATAGGGAGCAGAATTTGTTTTCTGACCAGTTTTTATCTCATTAAAGAACTGCTCAGCTCCATCCGGATTCATCCGTGGGAAAAAATAATAGACATGCTCATCAAAACTTTTTTTGATATCCTCATTATCTGAATAATCTTCAAGTAATGATTTCATCATGTTTAATGAAATTTGACTACCAACCAAATGATCTCCTTCAAAGTTGGCCGCAACCAATATTCCAGGTCGCTCACCAAGGGGTGTACCTTTGGGATTGGCCAAAGTAATCAGCCAAACATCCCGGCCCTGTGCAGATTTGCCAATACTTTCAAGATTTGCCACACCATCGTGCTGCTGCACCATAGATTTAATTTGGGCACTCAAATCCTTGAAGTTAAGATATCCTGCTGATTGCTGTGCTGTTAGACTCGTAAATGAGGCTAAAATCCCAATTGCAAGAATTCCGGTTACAAGTTTTCTAAGGCGTTTGCCTCCGATAATTAATAGTTGATTCACTGTTTCCTCCTTAGTATTTAATTAGGCTATATTAACTGCAATTTACAAACTTCAAGGTATGACCAATTTACTCTGCCAGCTAATTAACTTTTTTTAACTAACAAAAAGCTATACCTTTAGCAAAGTGAAGAAGGCTAGTCTTCGCTATATTTATATTTTCCACGTTTATTCTACAAATGAGTCCAAGAGTTAAAAGCAAGGGTTTTAAACTGCCCGTACCGGATTTCAGTAGTCCTGTCACTGATTATGTGATGGACCTGGAATATTTACGACGTCATCGCCCCATGACCAGTACTGATCCTATATTATATAGGCAACTCAGCGGGGTTTTCAAAGATCTTGATGCTGTTGCTTCAGCACGAATTGATGGTAACAAAACTGGTTTGTCCAAGTTTTTAGAGGCAAAAGAAGAAGATCCTGAAATTAAAGGAAGAAAAACAATTGAGATTGATAAAATTGCCCAGGCTTTACAATTTATTGATGACAATTTAAATACTATTGTCTTCTATTCGGGCTTTCTGACTGAGTTACACAAACTCATCCGGGAGGATTTGACTAAAGAAAGTAGTCGTAATGCAGGCAAATTCAGACGCGGAACTGATGATGAGAGCCAGCCTCCTGAATTAGCTCCTGAGTCACATCAGATTGACATATATATTGATAGCCTTATCACACTGATAAATAAGGAGTATTCAAATAAATTTGATGCAATAAAAACCATGCTTGTGCATCAGAAATTTCTTTGGATACATCCTTTCAGAGAGGCAAATGGTCATATAAGCCGCTTATTGAGCTACTCGATGTTAAAGAGATACGGCTTTGAAGGTTCTCATGGACGTATTATTAATTCTGCAATGGGTATCTGTCCGGATATTCAGCAATATTTATTTTATTTAAAGAAAGCTGATTCCAACAATGATAAAGCAATCATGGATTGGTTAGCTTTCTCACTGAAAGGACTTAGAGATAACCTGGTCAGA
>Ga0233437_1003453_pt1 | contig 20750 bp, 15 predicted proteins | sample SI_122_August201_FD_182714 | JGI IMG/M metagenome (GOLD analysis project Ga0233437, IMG submission 182714) | Seawater microbial communities from Saanich Inlet, British Columbia, Canada - SI_122_August2016_200_MG | ecosystem: Environmental > Aquatic > Marine > Inlet | place: Canada: British...
TTTTCACTGGGTTTTGTGGCACTACCTTTTGGTGGTCAGCTGATGCCCGGTTCTAATAATTTCAGTATGTTAGATGCTTTTATGACCCAAATTTTCACTCAAACTGTTGAAGAAGAGCTTGGCAATGGTGCACGAGATCTTGACCATGCCCATAATATCGTCTATATTGCATTGCAAAGACAATATGGACGATATTGGGGGTCTATATGTATCTACATAGAACGCTTGAGAGCTTTATCGAAGAGACAACGCGTCATTTTCCTGTTCTGTTGGTTACGGGCCCCAGACAGGTAGGAAAGACTACCATTCTCAAGCATCAGAGCGAGAAAGAGAGGACATACGTTACGTTAGATGATCCCATGGTTTGCAGTCTTGCCAAAGAAGATCCGGGATTGTTTCTACAGCGTTTCCATGCACCCATTCTAATAGATGAGATCCAGTATGCTCCGGAACTGCTACCACACATAAAAATGGCAGTTGATAAAGCCCCTAAACCGGGCATGTTCTGGCTGACCGGCTCTCAACAGTTCCATCTGATGAAAGGCGTGTCAGAATCTCTGGCCGGCCGTGTGGGGGTGATTAATCTGCTGGGATTTTCCCAGAGGGAACAACTCGGATTTATTGAGGATAAAACACCGTTTTTACCGGGCGATCATTCCATACTTCGGCGCTTGGCGCAGGAGAACACCATCGGTTTACAGGAACTGTATCGCCGTATCTGGCGTGGCTCATTCCCGGCCATTGCCTTGGACAGTGCCATGGACCGGGATCTGTTTTACGGCTCATATGTCCAGACCTACCTTCAACGGGATGTACGTGACCTGGCCAAGGTTGGTGATGAGATGGCGTTTCTGCGGTTTCTTCGCGCTGCAGCGGCAAGAACCGGTCAGTTGCTTAATATGGCGGATATGGCTCGGGATGCAGATGTATCGCAGAACACAGCCAAACACTGGCTGTCGATACTGCAGGCATCCGGCATCGTATATCTGCTTGAACCTTACCACAGCAATGTAACCAAACGATTGGTCAAACGACCCAAACTCTATCTCCTGGATACGGGTTTGGGGGCCTATCTGACGGAGTGGTCAACTCCTGAGACCCTTGAAGCCGGTGCCATGTCCGGTGCGATCCTGGAGACCTGGATCGTAACAGAGATACTTAAGAGCTACTGGCACAATGGTCAGCGGGCGCCCCTTTATTTCTATCGGGATAAGGATAAGAAAGAAATCGATCTCCTGATTGTACGTGACAACACAATTTACCCACTGGAGATCAAGAAGACCGCTGTACCCAGGAAAGATAGTGTCAGACATTTTGGAGTGCTCGAGAAGATGAACCTACCCATAGGGCCGGGAGGTGTAATCTGCCTTATTGATATCGTCTTGCCATTGACTGAGAAAGCCCAGGCAATACCGGTAGCGGCTTTGTAAGCCCACACAGGGATAAATGGGCCTCCTGCTTTTAACTCTTACCAGAGCGATCTGGGGGACCATTTAACGTTCGTCAGATTAGGACGAGAAGGTGGGACGGGGGCCTGGAGGCAAACCTTGATCAGTGCTCTTAAAGGGGAGGGCAACGGGGTAGCTTTAAAAAATAAATTCCAATTGACGGCTGCGAGAGGCATTTAATCCGCCAAAGGCGGATTAGTTCGGGAGTCAAGAGGAGACTTGACCCTCGAACTCAGCTTTAAGCCCAAATAATATTGACATCCAGCTCACGCTCAGGTCCTTAAAGATCACCACCAGGTTTTCCGAGTCTTCAGCCAACCATACGCAATAACGAACCCCTTCTTTTCTGTTAAAACAGGTCCGTATCCATGTTGCTGATCCCCAGGCTGGATAAGTTAACCGAATCGATCGTAAGAAGCTAAGAGCGGACTTGATCCCCAACCATTCACACCGGTGGTACGCCTGCCGTATTCGCATACCATCAAGAAATTACCGGCGAATAAATTCTACCCATATTGAGCGAAAACGCTCAATTGAAAGCCGTCTGCTATCAGCAATCAGGAGAATGATTTCGAAAGAGATTTATAACCCTTGCATGAAAGAGATATGACGCTTTCAATATTAAACCGAAGCTGACCGCTGCTGAGTGCTGAACGCTCCCTAATAGAGCCTTGGCTCGATTAGGGTTCCGTGAGGCTAATCTGAACGCCTTAGGATCTTACCGGGAAGATTGCCCGTATGCTCCCCGTCTTCCACAACAATTTGGCCGTTTACCAAAACATGTGAGATTCCGATTGGATATTGATGCGGATTCGCATAGGTGGCCCGGTCTGATATGGTTTGAGGGTCAAAAATGACCACATCGGCCCACATGCCCTCCTGCAAAATGCCCCGATCCCTCAAGCCAATCCTTTGCGCCGGAAAGGACGTCATCTTTCTCACCGCCTCTTCAAGCAATAAAATTTTTTCTCCGATCTCTTTTGGCTCTTCAGCCCTGGTTTCGCCTCGAACATATTTTCGGATAGTGAGGGGAAACGATCCATAGCTTCTTGGGTGCGGTCTTGTTTTTCCCAAATCCCCGTATGGGGCCCAAGATAGGCCGTCTGATTCGATAATCGATAGGGGGTGGGCAACGAGCTTTCGAATGTCATCTTCGCTGTGCAGTTCACAGACAACCGGGGTTTTGCCCTCATCCCCAACAATGATATCAAAAGTTGAATCAAGCGGATCTTTTTTATAACGCTCACCGATTTCTTTAAGGCTTTTTCCAATCAGGTCTGGATTTTTTTCACTGCTGACAATCCATATTTTATCGAAATAACCGTCCGCAAGCAGAGGCTGGGTGGGATTGCCATGTTTCTCTCGCTCCGTTAGTATAAATTTTCTAATTTTTTCGCGAACCTCGGGTGTCCCTAACCGTTTAACGGTTTCCGAGATGCCGCCTTCAAGCGCCCAATCCGGCAGTAGCGTGGTAATTGTTGTAAAACCGCACACGTAAGGCGGAACGTCGCAAGCGATATCGATCCCGCGGGCTTTCGCTTTTTCAAACAAGGCCAAAATCACTTCCTGTTTTCCCCAGTTCGGATAGTGGCTTTCAGTATGAGACACTTGCACCCGAACGCCGGTCTTTTCACCGATATCGATCATCTCCTGCACCGACCGGCTCCAGACATTTTCATTTCTCTCGTTTCGAATATGACTGGTGAACAAGCCACCAAATTCCGCGACAACACCTGCAAGATCCGCTATCTCGCTGGTTTCGGAAAATAGGCCGGGAGCATAGGCAAGTCCGATTGACATACCGAACGCGCCTTCTTTAAGTGCACCGGCAACATAATTTTTCATTTCCTCTATTTCCTGCCTGTCCGGTGATCGATTCTCGTATCCTACCACAGCGATTCTTACACTCCCGTGCCCCAACAGAGAAGCAATATTGGTAGAAAAACTTCGTTGATCCAGGTGATCCAGATACTCCCCGAACGTATTCCATTCAAATTCAATCTCAGGCATCAGCTCGAAAAGATATTTTTTCAATAGATCTTTTGTGGCCGTGTTGACCGGGGCACAACTGAACCCGCAGTTACCCACCAACTGGGTTGTTACACCCTGCCGAATCGTGCTTTCCGTCTTCGGGTTGATTAAGATCGTACTATCCGAGTGGGTGTGAACATCGACAAATCCCGGGCAAACGACCCTATCCTGGGCATCGATGGTCCTTTTGGCGTTTTCTGAATCTATTTTACCAATTTTTTCTATCTTGCCCTGGCATATGCCCATGTCACCTCGAAACCAGGGGTTTCCCGTACCATCCACAATTCGTCCATTTTTAATGATGAGATTATACATAATTTCACCTTTCATTTATCAATACTTTTCGGGTGCAATAGAACACCTCATTTCCTAATTTAATAAAATCCTCTACCAGTATGGTAATATAGTAATTTTGCATGTGCCTCAATATTAAAGACGAAACGCTCGAAACTGAAGCGAGGGTCAAGTCTCCTCTTGATTTTTGTTACGGACCTGGGGTCAAACCTTGATCAGTGCTCTTAAGGGGGGGCAACGGGGTAGATTTAAAATATAAATTCCAAATGACATTACCGAATCGAATTTAGTGATCTAACAGCTGACCTGCCTTTCTTCTGATATTCTTGACATTGCCGTCTGTATTTTGCAGTATCTGTTCATGCACTGAACCACAAATATCGCAACAGGTTCATCATGATTGAATCTTATCTTCAAAGATTTGCCAATCAATGGAGACGTCCTTAAGTAATCAAACAACTTATTTATTCTGGTGAATCATTGTTCGGCAAAGAAGAAACATGACCAAGCTACCCCTGATTTTTAAGGATGGGCATCTCTTCATCAGGAACGACGGAGCACTTTGGCTGTTTGACACCGGTGCACCGTCAACCTTTGGCATCTCAAAGGACCTGATACTTGCTGAGAAAAGATTCCCTGTGAGCGATAACTACATGGGGCTGTCCGCTGCTACTCTTTCGCAGTTCACCGGCGTCGGGTGTCAAGGGCTTCTCGGGACCGACGTTTTAGGAGCGTTCGACCACATCCTGGATGTTCCATCCGGTTCCCTGACAGTCTCGACCGGGGATCTGGCGCACGCCGGGCAAGATTTGGAATTGTCAGAGTTCATGGGGATCCCCACCCTGACCGCTCGGATTGCGGGTCAGAATTACTGCATGTTTTTTGACACCAGGGCGCAGATTTCATATTTCCAGGAAGACTCGATCACCAACTTTCCTGAAGCCGGATCGGTCACTGATTTCTACCCCGGCGTTGGTCAGTTCGAGACAGACACGCATCAAGTCCCCGTAAGTTTCGGTGAGATTTCCGTGACGCTTCGGTGCGGCACTCTACCAGGTTTGCTTGGTGCCACGCTCATGATGGCGGGGACATCCGGCATCGTTGGCAATCAGCTCTGTCTTGATCGCGTGATCGGCTACTTCCCACGGAAGGGGGTGTTGTCCTTGTGACGCATGTACCGCACTCGTCATGGGCGCAGGTCTACGACCTCGCCTATGAACGTTCATTTGGCGCCTTTTACACCGCTTTGTCGGACGAGACCACCGCCCTGGTGCGCGAGAGGGCAAAGATTCCGGCAAAAGTTGTCGATTTCGGATCCGGCACCGGACGGCCTTAATATCCGCTACCGTCACCGTAAAAATCGACGTCCGCAACTGGCAATCCCCGGGAAAAAATAAGAATTTCCAAATCCCTTGCACGCGCCTCGTGTATCTGATATTTTGCACCTAAGATGCAAAAAAGGAGGCATAAATGGAAACAACGGCTCGTTTTTTCCAGGCACCCCGACAAAGTTTCTTTCTCTTCGGACCCAGAGGCACAGGGAAATCAACCTGGCTAAAGCACCATTACTCCGGCGCCGAGCTGATTGATCTCCTGGCCCCTGAGGTCTTCAGGACATATTCGGCAAGGCCGGAACGCTTGCGTGAGGTAACCAGAGGATCAAAGAGCAAAACCATCATTATCGATGAAGTTCAGAAAATCCCTGAGCTTCTTGACGTGGTGCATGAACTTATTGAAGAGGGCTCAGGGCGCCATTTTATTTTGACCGGCTCCAGCGCCCGGAAACTGAAAAGAACCGGGGTCGACCTTTTAGCCGGTCGGGCGCTGGTCAAAACAATGCACCCTTTTATGGCTGCTGACTTGGCGAATCCTTCTCCTTGGCGGCAAGCCTCCAGACCGGGCTGGTGCCCTTGATCACCAGTTCTCCCGATCCCCGGGAAACCCTTGCATCGTATGTCGCTCTCTATCTGAGGGAAGAAGTGCAGATGGAAGGAATTGTGCGTAATATTAGTGCTTTCAGCCGCTTTTTGGAGGCCGTCAGTTTTTCCCATGGCAGCACTTTGAATATCTCTGAAGTGGCAAGGGAATGCCAGGTAAAACGAAAAACCGTGGATAACTATCTTGCCGTGCTCGATGATCTGCTCCTCTCCTTCCAATTACCGGTTTTTTCCAGGCGGGCCAAACGGCACCTGGTTTCTCATCCTAAATTTTATTATTTTGACAGCGGTGTTTTTCGATCCGTACGCCCGACAGGCCCCCTGGACAGTCCCCATGAAATTGACGGCGCCGGACTCGAAGGCCTTGTTGCCCAGCATCTGAGAGCCTGGATTGCATACGGTAACAAAAACTGCAATCTCTCTTACTGGCGGACAAAATCAGGGGTTGAGGTCGATTTCATCCTCTATGGTCAGGATACCTTTTTAGCCATTGAGGTTAAGAATTCCGCCAAGATTAACCGCAAAATGCTCAACGGGTTAACTGCATTCAGAGCAGATTATCCAGAGGCACAGGCCTTTCTTCTCTACCGCGGTAATGAACGGCGTTTAATAAATAACGTTCTTTGCCTTCCCTGCGAGCGATTCCTCCGGGATCTTGTCCCAGGCCAACCAATAGCAGCAGGATCATCGGATGGGCTGGGGACGGGCCACGCTAAGTAAATGATACTGTCCAGGGGGACGTTCGGGTTGCGGGACATCAGGAGGCACTTTGATTTGTGGTTGAGGGCTTCTCTAAATGCAGAATGATGAAAAGCAGCCAAAGGGCTGAGAACGCATAAATGATGAAGTGCTTAGTGGCGCCTGCCGGCGCAAACGAAAGGGAAAATGGTTTGGGAGGTTTGCATTGGCGTAACAGCTGGTCCAAATTGCTTTTTTTATAATTGGCTACCGTTTTAATTAAGGGCTACTAATTGGCTACTGAATACGGGGGTCAAGTCTCCTCTTGACTTTTGTTACGGGCCTGGGGTCACCCATTAAAGGTCATGTCAAGAAAAAAACACCTCTCCCATAAGAATATATTCTCTTTTTTCGCTTGACTCTTAGTTCCCCACAGCACGGTGTTGTTTTTGCACCCGTCTCGCACCCGTTACTTCGTTCTTGTTGGTTCGCGGCGAAATCTATGCTGATCCGCACCAGTCACCCATCAGGTTCAAGGCGATTGTGCTGTAAGCGCAATGCTTAAAACACGGCCCCTGGTCCATTCGGACCCCAGAAAATCTTCGGTACCATGCCGCGTTCAATTGTTTTTATCACAAATCTTATGGTTGTTAGCCAACCCCTTCTTAACTCATGGCATAGGCGAATCAGGATCTAAACAACACTCTCCTGCTGTTAATGGGTGCGGCAGCTGCCAATCAAACCTTGTGGATTCTATACCAACCCCTAGCCCGGTTCACTACCGCACCCAAATTGCTTATCTGAAAAGCATATCCTCCTCAAACGACACTTGATCCCGCATGATGAAATAGGAAGCACGAGACAATTTGTTGGCAAGAGCCTTGGTGGCAACAGCGCCGTTTCTTTTAGCCAATTTTTGCTGATAAAACCTCTGGGCATTCGGAATGTAGCGTTTGGCAAAGTGCGCTGCTTCAATATAGGCCCAAGCCAGATACTTATTGCCGTTCTTCTTGTTGTTCTCTCCTTTTTTCTTCCCGTTTGAAAGCTTTTTACTGCCAACACAACGGCAGTAAGAAGAATAATTACCGACTTTCAAAAACCGTCCTATATCGCCGACTTCAAGCATGATTGTCAGACCCAGGATTAATCCAATTCCGGGGGTGGTTGTCAGCATCACAAACTCTTTGCGAAGCTTAACCTGGGACTTTACTTCCTTTTCTATACCTTTGACAATCTTTCCCAAATGCTTGATGGTAGAGATGTTATTCTGAGCCATAAACACAAGGTTCGGAGAATCAAATAGATCGCATGCATCGTCCATGCCGAGTTTTAATATTTCATTGCCTGACATCTTGATTCCAAGATTCCTGGTAATCGTACTCTGAAGGCTTAAAATATTGGCTGTTCTGTGCCTGACAAAAAATAGCCGTCTCCGTAAAAGATCCCGAACAGCCCTTTGCTCCTTTGGGTAGATATATCCTTCCGGTAAAATGTTTAAGTGCTTCATCTGCGCCAACCAGAAAGAGTCCCATTTGTCATCGGTGTGTTTTATGCCTTCGTATTGTTTGATTGCTGAAGGATTGGCAAGATGGACCTTGTGGCCATGTTCCTGCAACCCGTCGACCAACCAGTACCAGTTGTATGTGGATTCAACGACAATGCCTTTCAGATCCGGCTTGAATGGTTCCAGAACCATTAAAATCTTGTCCAGATTGTTGGGCAGCCTTTTTCCAAATAGCCTTTTGTAATCCTGATCCATAATGCCGATGTAATTATTGCTTGAATGTAGATCGATTCCAGCGTATGTTTCCATTAAGACACCTCCTAGATCCGATTAAATTAATATCTTATTTGGTCCATAGCATTTTATGCCATGGATGGGGAGGTGTCTTTTTTTACCGCATCCGGCGATAGCCATTCTTCCCGACCAGCCGGTTCGTAAATGAAAGAACGAAACCTAAAGCGGTCCGAAAGGACATGCCACACAGAATGCGCAATACCCTTTCTCTCTTGCTTAGACAAATCGATATTCTTTCTTGTTCGACGCTCGGACCTTTATATGATTATCAAACCTTGATCAATGCTCTTAAGGGGGGCAACGGGGTAGATTTAAAACATAAATTCCAATTGACGGCTGCGAGAGGCATTTAATCCGCCAAAGGCGGATTAATTCGGGGGTCAAGAGGAGACTTGACCCTCGAACAAAAATTTTAAAATATGGTTATATCAGCCCGGATGTGCCTGTAGTCAGATATGATAGGGACGGCCACCTACTTCCATCCGACCTCAATCTTATTGATAAACATACTATGCAGGCCTTCCTTATGAGATATAGTAGATAGGTGAGTCTCCCTTCTCACTTGAAGTTATACAAGACAAACGGTTCATGATTCCTAATCATCAATGTTTTCCACGGAGGTTTCCAATGGTATCCTGGAACTGGAACAGATTTTACAAAAATATCCTGCTGGGCTTGCAAAAATGTCCGTTTGTCCTTGTTTTCATCATTTTATTGTGGGGGAACTGCCCGTCCCAAGCCGCAGAATTAATGGATCCCATCCACATTATAGAAAAGAAACAATTCACCCTTGGTCTTGAGTTCGCGTATTTGTTTGAGATTCAATATGACGACACCACTGCTGATGCCACGCGCCACTTTAATGACGGGTCCACACAAGACTATCAATATGCAGTGACAAATCTTACCCTTAAGGAAGATCAATATTATTTTTTGACCCTGAATTACGGGCTGTTGGATCGACTCAGTCTGTTTGTCAAGGCCGGTGTTGTGACAGGAGGAAAAAAAACATCCGGTTCAAATCCGGATAGATATTATAATATGGATACCAACTTTACCTGGGCCCTGGGAGGCAAGTTCAAACTGCTGGAATCTGAAAATGGGGGATCCCTGGTCTTGTCCGCCCAATACCTGCGCTATGACAACCGCGGACAGGAGCGGGCCTGGGTCTCTGCCTGGAACACTAATTATGAACTGGATCAATGGCGGATAGATGCCCAGCTTGTGGGGGCCTGGCAGTTTGGCAGTTTTACCCCCTATGCCGGGGTCAAGTACAGCCATGTAAACCTGAACCTCTCCGGAACCAGTGCCGGTACATCAGGAGGGGTTTACCGGGTAACCCACTCGGAATATACCAGTAACAACGAAATAAAATGGGGGATGCTGGCCGGTCTGGCATGGGATATTACCCCGACATGGCGACTGGTTGGGCAAGGGGATTTCATCGTGGACACGACTGCCAGTTTATCCCTGGTTTATCAGTTTCCAACCCATTGATCTTGGGGCATCTTATCCTTTGACCTGCTATTTAGGTATCACCGGGGTTGCTGATCCCCAGGCTGGATAAGTTAACCGAATCGATCGTAAGAAGCTAAGAGCGGACCCCCAACTAAATTCCAGGAAGAAGCAATGTCAGGAGATTATAATAATCTGCAATGTGTAGCGATGAAGTATGTTCATGTTACCTGATCCCCTTTTCAGGTACTGGAATAGTAATCCCTCTTTTTAAAACAGGAGGGTTATTATTTTTTGATTTATCTGTTAATATATTTTTTAAACAAATAGAAATTCGATAATCCAGAAAGAAAAAAAAGGCTAACATAATTTCAATGGATGGTAATTTTAAAATCAAACCCGGCGCTGAGTGTAAACTCAAGCTTCCCTTTCTCTACGAAAAATTGCCAGCCGGATTCACCATCAAGATTACATAGCTTAATTTATGAAAAAGCGGAAAGGAATTTAGATTTTGGAAATACCAACCATGACATCCCGGGAACGAATTGAAGCCGTCATAAAGGGGTGCGAACCGGATCGCATTCCCATTGTGCCGTTTTCCAGCCCCTGGATAATGAATTACGGGGGAACCAAATTTATTGAATGTCTGGAGAAGCCGGATCGGTTCATTCAGGCAACAATGAAGTTTATTGAAGATTTCGGGCCTGATATGGTAAGCGATTTTATCGGTTACGGCGCTGTTATCGAAGCGGTCGGCGCCTCCTTGGCAGTTACCGAATATGAATCACCCACTATTCCGGAAAAATTACTGATCCATTCTTTGGACGATGTGAAGGCCCTGAAACCGATGGATCTGACCTGTGGGAAAATTCCATTTTTGCTATCCCTGATGACTGATCTGCGAAAAACGGTTCCTGAAGAAATCCCGGTCATCGGAAGGCTCGGCACGCCTTTTCGAGGCGGTAATCTGATTCGAGGTGTGGACAATTTTATGATGGATATGATCACCGATCCGGATCTGATCCACGCACTGATGGATTATTTGACCGATCAATATCTGACATACGGGAAAGGCCTCGTTGATGCGGGCGCTGATGCAATTTTGCTGACAAACCCGCATGCAAATGCCACCGTCATTTCAAGAAAGCAGTATGAAACCTTCTCCCATCCGTATATCAAACGATTGATTACCGGACTTAAGGAAATGGGAACGATTGTCGTTTTCCACACCTGTGGTAAGTGGAATGATCGTCTGGATCTGGTGATCGAGGAAGGGGCAGATATCTACTTTACCGACGACGTGGACATGAACGAAGCCAAACGACTGATGGGTTCCCGGGGAGCCGTGATGGGCAATGTGAACGTCGTCCAAACAATGCTTCAGAGTGGCAGAGATGAGGTCTTTCAGGAAGCTCGCCGGTGCATCGAATCGACTGCAGCCAGCGGCCGATTCATTCTTTCAGGCAATTGTTTCTTGCCGCGAGACGTGCCGGTTGAAAACGTCCGTGCTTTGTTTGAAGCCGGTCAACAATTCGGTCGCTACCCTTTAGAGTTGTTTGGAGGTCAAGTCTCCTCTTGACCTACCCTTTTATGGGTGCCCCCTATATAACGTATCTATTTTTTGGGGAAAATTCGCTTGACATACAAACTCACTTTGGCCATATTTCGATTTTCTAAAAGCAATCTCTTATTCCTTCTCTATCCCTAATAGGCTGATCGCGTAATGTGGATTCGTGTTCTCTCAGGCACCAGCTATTCGGCTTTCAAACACCGCGAATACCGTCTTTTCTGGATAGCCGCAGCATTTTCAAACATCGGTATGTGGTCGCTCGTCTACGGGCGCCTGTTCCTGATGCGGACTCTCACTGGATCTGAAGTCATGCTTGGCCTTGTGGCAACCGCCAACCTGCTCCCCGTATTGATTTTTTCGATGTGGGGGGGTGTGCTGGCTGATCGATTCAACCGCCTGAAGGTCGTACGATTCACCCGCCTGATGTTCGTGATAATAACGCTGTGCACGGGCGTGTTAATTCAAAGCGGCAGCATTGAACCATGGCACATACTCGCACTCTCAGGTGTCACCGGCACCCTTCTTGCGTTCGACATTCCGTCAAGGTCGGCGATGGTCGCAACGATTGTCCCGAAAGAACATTTGGCGGGAGCAATAGCCCTTTATTCAATCGTGTTCGGAACCGCCGCCATCGTCGGCCCGGTGCTGATCGAGCCACTCGTATCAAGCTGGGGATACGAAGGGCTGTTCTACATCATCGGAACTTCTTACGCGCTGACAGTTGCGACACTTTTCATGATGCGCACCAAGGGTCACAAGGTCGCATCGACCAGCAGAACTGCATTGGGCGGGATAGTACAGGGGTTCGTTTATCTCAAGCACCACAAAACAATTTTGCCGGTCATTCTGCTCGGGGTCACATTCGGCCTTTTTGGAACTTCATTCGAAACTCTAATCCCGGTATTTGCTGATGAAATTTTCAAAAGCGGGCTGGACGCAGGCGGTCGCCTGCTGCTGGGTGCTGGAATCGGCGGACTGGTCGCTACCACTGCAGTCACGCTGATCGGCAGGCGCGTGCGACCGGTGCTCTATCTCATTGTCGCCGGAGTCGGGCTCGGTGCCGCGCAGCTAGCCTTTGCACTCATGGATGAGCTCAGCTTCGCAGTGATTGTGGCCGGGTTCATAGGTGGATTCAAGGTGGTGCTCAGGACGATGAGCACCACGGTAGTTCAGACCCTTGTAGATGAAGAATTTCGTGGCCGGATAATGAGCATCAACCAGCTCACATGGGGTGCGTCTGCGCTTGGTGGGCTGTTGATGGGTTATCTGGCCCAGAAATTTGACGCGCCAACCGCCATGACGATTGGCGGATCGCTTGCGATAGTCGCCACCGCACTTCTGGGTCGGCGCTTGCTCCTCAGTTTCGGTATCGGAACATCGCTAACACCCCCATCTCAAAAGCTTAGAACAACAACCAAATCCGCGACCTGACAGGTGGATTCAAGTTGCAAGGGCCTGGGGTCACCCATTAAAGGTCATGTCAAGAAAAAAACACCTCTCCCATAAGAATATATTCTCTTTTTTCGCTTGACTCTTAGTTCCCCACAGCACGGTGTTGTTTTTGCACCCGTCTCGCACCCGTTACTTCGTTCTTGTTGGTTCGCGGCGAAATCTATGCTGATCCGCACCAGTCACCCATCAGGTTCAAGGCGATTGTGCTGTAAGCGCAATGCTTAAAACACGGCCCCTGGTCCATTCGGACCCCAGAAAATCTTCGGTACCATGCCGCGTTCAATTGTTTTTATCACAAATCTTATGGTTGTTAGCCAACCCCTTCTTAACTCATGGCATAGGCGAATCAGGATCTAAACAACACTCTCCTGCTGTTAATGGGTGCGGCAGCTGCCAATCAAACCTTGTGGATTCTATACCAACCCCTAGCCCGGTTCACTACCGCACCCAAATTGCTTATCTGAAAAGCATATCCTCCTCAAACGACACTTGATCCCGCATGATGAAATAGGAAGCACGAGACAATTTGTTGGCAAGAGCCTTGGTGGCAACAGCGCCGTTTCTTTTAGCCAATTTTTGCTGATAAAACCTCTGGGCATTCGGAATGTAGCGTTTGGCAAAGTGCGCTGCTTCAATATAGGCCCAAGCCAGATACTTATTGCCGTTCTTCTTGTTGTTCTCTCCTTTTTTCTTCCCGTTTGAAAGCTTTTTACTGCCAACACAACGGCAGTAAGAAGAATAATTACCGACTTTCAAAAACCGTCCTATATCGCCGACTTCAAGCATGATTGTCAGACCCAGGATTAATCCAATTCCGGGGGTGGTTGTCAGCATCACAAACTCTTTGCGAAGCTTAACCTGGGACTTTACTTCCTTTTCTATACCTTTGACAATCTTTCCCAAATGCTTGATGGTAGAGATGTTATTCTGAGCCATAAACACAAGGTTCGGAGAATCAAATAGATCGCATGCATCGTCCATGCCGAGTTTTAATATTTCATTGCCTGACATCTTGATTCCAAGATTCCTGGTAATCGTACTCTGAAGGCTTAAAATATTGGCTGTTCTGTGCCTGACAAAAAATAGCCGTCTCCGTAAAAGATCCCGAACAGCCCTTTGCTCCTTTGGGTAGATATATCCTTCCGGTAAAATGTTTAAGTGCTTCATCTGCGCCAACCAGAAAGAGTCCCATTTGTCATCGGTGTGTTTTATGCCTTCGTATTGTTTGATTGCTGAAGGATTGGCAAGATGGACCTTGTGGCCATGTTCCTGCAACCCGTCGACCAACCAGTACCAGTTGTATGTGGATTCAACGACAATGCCTTTCAGATCCGGCTTGAATGGTTCCAGAACCATTAAAATCTTGTCCAGATTGTTGGGCAGCCTTTTTCCAAATAGCCTTTTGTAATCCTGATCCATAATGCCGATGTAATTATTGCTTGAATGTAGATCGATTCCAGCGTATGTTTCCATTAAGACACCTCCTAGATCCGATTAAATTAATATCTTATTTGGTCCATAGCATTTTATGCCATGGATGGGGAGGTGTCTTTTTTTACCGCATCCGGCGATAGCCATTCTTCCCGACCAGCCGGTTCGTAAATGAAAGAACGAAACCTAAAGCGGTCCGAAAGGACATGCCACACAGAATGCGCAATACCCTTTCTCTCTTGCTTAGACAAATCGATATTCTTTCTTGTTCGACGCTCGGACCTTTATATGATTATCAAACCTTGATCAGTGCTCTTAAAGGGGAGGGCAACGGGGTAGTTTTAAAAAGTAAATTCCTATTGACGGCTGCGAGAGGCATTTAATGAGGCACGTATAAGCATTTAATCCTCCAGAGGCGGACTATGGTTTAGTTCCCCACCTTCTGAGGCGTTAAGATAACTTCCGATTGATACCCCGTAGCTTGTTGCGGGGTAGTTTATTGGGTGACCCTTTTCAGGACATGAACACAAAACAAATCGGTCATGCCAAGAAGAATTTACACTGCCATAACGTCTTGATTTTAAAGTAAAGTATAAATCAAACTGTCAAAGATCAGTTTGAGTATATTGAGGCCTTCTATAATCGGGAACGAAGACATTCAACTCTGGGATATCTCACTCCATCTGAATATGAAAAACAGAAATTGAGAATTTGTGCTTGACAGTGTCTACTTTTTTGGGGAAAAGCCAGAGCGTCCCTAACATGTTTCCCGGAACAATACCAAATCCAATACATAAACTGCCTTATCATCATTATGCTGGTAGCGTCCCCCCGTCTCCCACGGGCGCTTCCAATTTAATGCAGGGTGAAAAACATATGATTTGACAATTTTACCTTGAACCGGTTATTATTGAGAATAAAATATTGACCCCATTTAGAGTCGTCTGCTCAATTCGAGTTCAGATTCTTGTTCAATTTCATTTGAGTTGAACTTTATTTCTCGAGCCGGTCTCATCTTCTTTATAGGACATACAGGACCCAGAATATACCTTCTATTATTGTCATTTCACGAAAAACACAAATGTGAACCCATTTCGATTTATTGAAAAGGAGGTGTGAAATGAGTGTGATCATGATGATGGCCACGATTTTATTTGCTTACGTTGTCGCTACAATCCTGGAGCGCGGCGAGGAAAGGACCCCATTTTTTGAAGGAAACAAGGATATCGTCGCTGTTTTAGACAAGATCCCGGAAATTTACGAAAACCCTGAAACCGCGACCGAGATTTGTACTATCAATGCGGTCTTAAAGCACAGGGATAAGGCAACCGGATGCAGAGAAAAGCTCACCGGCCCGAGTGCAATTGGCGCATTCAAAAAAGAGATGGGCAAGGCTTTCAGTAAGGTTGGATTGTCCATAACCCGCATCAAAAAAAAGTCCGACAGAGCGAGTGTCGAATATTGCCTCCTCACACAGTCGGCTGAAGGCGGACCGATTGAATCCAGACATCGCTGTTCGGCTGAAATGGTGAAAATGGGGCAGATATGGAAAATTAAGCGGATGAAGTTACGTACGGTATAGATAGATAAGACATTTCTTTTCAAAGCGGACGATACGAAAAAATGTGCACCGCGTCTCAGGCCGGGACGGCTTCCGTTCAGGTTTTCATATTCACAGCCAACGAATAACGCGTCCCAGCCCATCCCCGTGGCCTATTAAGGGATCAAGTCCACTTTTAGCTTATCTGGTCAATTCAGAAAACTTATCCAGCCTGGTGGTCAATTTGCGATCTCAGACCAGATGCAAATTAGCTGTCATTAACAGTCTAAAAGGTCAAGATCGGATTTGGCCCCGTTTTTTTTGCAGATTTAGCCTGGTGAATCCGTGATGGGGAAAATAGTTGTGGATGTCTTTAAGAAACCAATAATACAATGGACGCCCCCGATTATAGCTGTCATTGAGTTCAAGCTCGATGATTCTAAAAAGACATCGATTAGAAAAGAAATATCCATCAAAAAAGATAGCATTTCTTCCTTCGGGGCCTCGTTTTGTTCGGTGTAATTCAGAGGATCATTATGATCAAGCCATCGCGCACTATCTGTTTTGGTCTGGCGATTCCTCCGTGGCAAGTGTGAATCGGTTTGGGAAGGAAAAGGGGGTTCGCCTAAATTTCCCGCTAACGGTATTTTTCAATCAGCTTCCAATCCAGTTCAAGGCCAATTCGGGGGTCATTCGGGGGTCAAGTCTCCTCTTGACCTTTGTTGCGGGGCCTGGGGTCAAACCTTGGTTAGTGCTTTTAAGGAGAGGGCAACGGGGTAGCTTTAAAAAGTAAATTCCAATTGACGGCTGCGAGAGGCATTTAATCCACCAAAGGCGGATTAATTCGGGGGTCAAGAGGAGACTTGACCCTCGAACATGCCCACATCACTGAATTGTCAGCAACATAACAAATCTGACTTTTATACGGAATGTTGCCCCGGGAAGATCCCGAGTAAGCACCAAGCGAAGACCCCTTACCGATACCGGTGAAAGATCTTCCTGCTGTTTAATCGATATAGTATCCGCCGTTGACATCGGTCACCTCTCCGGTGACCCAGTCGGCAGCCATGAAATAGATCACCGCCTTGGCGATATCGCCACCGGTTCCTGCACGCGGAATCAGATACCGGGCGCGCATATCGGGCTTCGATTCCCAGAGCTTTGTGGTGCGTGGGTTGAGGATCATTCCCGGACAGACGGCGTTGACAGTCACCTTCGGGGCCACCTCCCGGGCCAGACCCCGGGTGAACCCCAAAACGCCGGCTTTTGCCGCCGCATAGGCGGCCCGGCTTACCGAATTCTCATCCCCGCCCTGCTTGCCCGATACCGAAGAATTGTTGACGATACGCCCACCCTGATCGGACGCCAGCATGTGGGGCAGGACGGCATGTGCCCAGTTAAACAGCGAAGTGACGTTTACCTGCCAGACGTGGGTCCACTCCTGGTGGGTCATCTCCAAAACGGGCTTGGGCATTGAAGTTCCGGCGATGTTGACAAGGCCGAAGACATTGCCGAAGCCGGCCACGGCCGCCTCCGCCATCTTCTGCACCACGGTGTAGTCGCTCACATCTCCGGGCAGCTTCAGCACCGGCACACCGGCTGCCCGAACGCGCTCGCAGACGGTATCCAGCGCCTGTTGGTCGACGTCGTTCAGCGCCAGGGAGGCACCGCATCGCGCCAACGCCAATGCACACCCGGAACCGATGCTGCCACCGGCAGCCGAGACAATCACACCTTTACCCTTCAAATCCATCGTCAGTTCAGACATTTTCTATCTCCTCGAAACTCGGTCGTATAGTTTCTTTTCCACAGATTACTCTTAATTTTCAGGATGTCAATATATGCCTATCGCACAATCGTCTGTGTGCATCCGGGCCACCTTTAGGGCCGGCGCCCGGAACTGCCCGGAGCCGGCACCCGGTTCGATGCCGGCTCTATCACGATACGGGAAGAGACGGTGGATGATCTACCCGTTCCACCCGGGCCTTCCGGGTCGGGCGGCCGATTCTCAACCAGTTGTCCGCAATGGATGCAGGCCGCAGGGAACGGGGTCCTGCGTGGCAACGGTGGCGCCGAAGCACCGGGTGCGCTGTTGGTTGTATGCGACCAGGTAGACAAAGGCAGGTTGAGGGTGTATATCTGAGTCGTTGCTCAAGGGGATTCCGGGTGTTAAGCGTCGGTTTCAACTCTTGTATCTCTTACCCATGACACCTTATATGAAACCTACTCAGAAAGGAAAATATCTCAAAGACAAATCACTTATTAGCAAGAAAATCCAAAATTAGGAGGGAATATTATGCTTCTGGAAAATTTTTGGCCGAATGGAGCCCGCATCGCGATCTGTCTGACTTTCGATAACATGGGAGCTGCTTTTGATATTCTTCGATATGGGAACAGCAATGGAATCGCTTCCGAAGGAAATTACGCGTTATACCGCGGCGCCCCAAGAATCATGGATATCTGCGACACGTATGACATAAAGACTACTTTTTTTGTTGAAGGCTGGAATGGTGAAAATAATCCTGAAATTCTTCAGGAGATGATCGGTCGCGGACATGTAGTGGCCGGGCATGGTTGGATGCATGAGGATTGGAGCCGATTGGCACCAGAAGAAGAGCGAAAACTCATGGAACAATCTACCAATACTATAGAAAAAGCCACCGGCATACACCCTACAGGCTGGAGAGGACCGGGGGGTGGGATGACCTCCAACACGTTAAGTTATTTGCAGGAGTTCGGCTACCAATATGACAGCAGCTTTATGGACGACGATATCCCATATCTTATGAAACTGCGAGGCCATTCCATAGACCTTGTGCAACTTCCCTTCTCATGGCAGTTAGACGATGCCATGTATTACAGCCATTCCCTCCACACGCCTATGGAGCCCTTTCATGTGCTGGATATCTGGAAGGAGGAGTTCGACTTTGCCTATGAGGAAACCGGGTACTATATGCTCTGCTGTCATCCCAGATTCACCGGCCGTACGGTTCGATCCAGGGTGCTGGAAAAGCTAATCCAGTACATCCGGGGCTTCGAGGGGATATGGTTCGCACGGTGCGATGAGGTGGCAGGATGGCTTCGCGAACAATCCGACGAAATGGGAGTTTGAGGAAGCCTGGGGGCAAACCTTGATCAGTGCTCTTAAGGGGGGGCAACGGGGTCGGCTATGGATGGGAAGCCGTTTGGCGACAACACGCCAGGACAAAATTGATGGTATGGGAATTTCCTTTTCTGGACGCAGGCGGGTGCAAACTGTCTATATAAATAGAATAAAACATTATATCTGCGTTTTCAGCAAAACTCTGCGTCCTATTTAACTTGAGAAAACACGGAGGTGGAAAAATGGAAGAAAAAAACAACACTAAAAGAATAGAAGCACTTTTGGAGAAGATGAAGAAGGAGCGGGGTTATGTACTTCCTCCACTGGAATACGCTGTCAAACAAGATGTTGATTTTATGGAAGCATACAACAACCTATATCAAAGAGTATTGATGGATGGCAAGGCACTCTCCGCAAAAACAAGGGAATTTATTACAATTGCCTTGCTTTCGTACAGGGGGCAAGACCATGCGGTATATGAGCATGCGAAACGAGCGATGCGGCTTGGCGCCTCACGGCAGGAGCTTTTAGAGGCGATCGAAACCTCAACACTCGCCGGAGGCGCCCCAGCCTTCGCAACGGGATTGAAAGCGCTGATGCGGATAGATAAAGAAAAGCAGCAAGACGACAGCGATTGATTCCCCATCGCAACTTGTTACGGGAGAGATGGCGAGACGTCTTTAAATAATTGAATTAAATATCTGCGGGAAAAGCGGGGTATTTTTGACTAATGAACTATAGATTTCTGATAGAGCACTATGGTTCGAAGCGGTGAATTCCATCGACTTCAGACAGGTGCCTCTTATCAAAAGGCAAATATGAGAGTGGTTGTTTTAAAGATCATTTACTGTTGAACACGGAAACTGAATCGCCACCAGCGGACGGAAAACAGCGATACGGCTGCTACGATACCCATTACGGTCAGCAGGGCTCCGGGAATGATAATTGCCGCACCTGCTGCCAAAAGTAATACCCGTTCGATTAAATTCAGATTTCCTTTAAAATAGCCGACATGCGCAGCGGTCATTGCCATGATCGCCACCATCAGTGCTCCCACAAAACCCAAACCTTGGGGAATTTGATGAATCGGAAGGTCTGCTATAAAAATCTCGGGATGATAGACCCAGATAATGGGGAGAAGAAAACCAACATAACAAAGCCTGATGGCACTTCCCGCCAATCTGATCGGGTTTACTTTTGCAATGGCGGCAGCTGCAAATACAGCCAGCGCCACAGGTGGTGTAATGGCGGAAAGGACCGCATAATAGAATACGAATAGGTGGGTTTGGAGTTTGGTAACCCCCAATTGCATGATTGCCGGTCCAGCCACAAAGATGACCATCAGATACGACGCAGCGGTCGGCAGTCCCATGCCGAGGAGAATGGCGCAAACAGCAGATAGACAGAGTGCGAACAGGAGTTCTTCTTGACCCAATGACACGATCACCTGGTTTAATTTAATTCCGATTCCAGTTGTGGTAACCGCTCCGATGATAATTCCGATTGCAGCGCATGCCAGAACCACTCCGAGGCCATCCCGCCCGCCTTCAATCAGAAAATTTACCCACTGTTTAGGTTTGAGTCTTGTCGCCGGAAGGATATTAGCGATACCCAGGACCACCGCAGTTGCCATTAACCCACAGTAAGTAGGGGAATAGCCGATAAAGAGCATGGTCAGCAAGGTCCCAAACCCGCCCAGCAAAATGATGGTTTGGCTGATACGTCGGGCGTTCCAATCGAACGATTCATTGCGCAACGGCTGAATGCCTATACGGCCGGCTTCCAGTGATACGGCGATCGACAGTGAAAAGATGAAGAGAAATGCAGGAACCAGAGCGACCAGCATGATTTTGACATAAGGGATGCCGGTGATCTCCGACATGATAAACCCTGTAGTTGCATAAAAAAATGAGGAAAAAGGAAGTAAATAACTTGCGGAAGCCTATGAATAGTGTGTATATATTGTTTGAGAGAACAAAAAAACCACTATTCAGGAGGCCACCGCAAGTGAAA
>Ga0233437_1003454_pt1 | contig 20750 bp, 19 predicted proteins | sample SI_122_August201_FD_182714 | JGI IMG/M metagenome (GOLD analysis project Ga0233437, IMG submission 182714) | Seawater microbial communities from Saanich Inlet, British Columbia, Canada - SI_122_August2016_200_MG | ecosystem: Environmental > Aquatic > Marine > Inlet | place: Canada: British...
AAGCAATTATTAGTGCGTATAAAGATTTTCTTAACTCGCTTGATTTTCCAATACAAGTTGTAATGCGAACAGTAAATCTTTCATTAGATGATTATTTGAGAAACCTCGAAGCCAAAGTTAGAACATCTAAAAACGAGTTTTTGAAAAAACAATTCAAAGATTTTCAAGAATTTGTTTTAACTTACATCGAAAATAATTCTGTCAAAAACAGATTATTTTACATTGTAATTCCTGCGAATGAAAAAAACCCGAAATTCGTGTTAAGCCAATTAGGGATTAGAGCGTCTTTATGTCAAGAAAAATTAAAAGCATGTAATCTAATAACGAAAAGATTGAATACGCAAGAATTAGTGACAATGCTTTCGAGTTATTTTGAAGGATTTATTGAAAACGGAACAGAATACCAATCATTAATTTCAATACTAGAAAAGAAGGAGGCATTGAAATGTACGGCATGTTCGAAATAATTGCAAAAGATTTCTTAAAAGCGTTGGAAGAATGTGATAAAAATGAGCTTTGTAAGAACAAAAACAATCAAAGGAAACCAGTATTATTACCTGGTCGAAAATAAAAGAGTAAATGGAAGAGTGATTCAAAAATGTTTAAAGTACCTAGGAAAGAAAAAACCATAGAAACAATAACAAAATTATTGAAACCATCATACGTAAGAAATGATTTTGATTCTTTAACAGTTAACGAACAAATGACAAGAACAATAATGGCCGTAGGCTATCCTAGAACCATTCGAGATGGCTGGTTAAATCAAATAATTGCTTCTGACGGAAACTTCGATGTTTCAATGCACATAAAACCCGGAAACATACAATCAATAATTAGCCAACTAAATCAAGAATTAGTAAAACAAGAAGCAGATTTAATGGCAGCACAAATGAAAGGAATAGTAAATCCGTCTTTAAAATTACAACACCAAGATACTCTAAATATTTTAGATAAGTTACAAAAAGGAGAAGAAAAATTATTCAATTTTTCTCTGTATTTGGGCGCACGAGCTTATCAAAAAGATAAATTAGAATTATTGACAAAAAAGATTTTGGCAGAATTAAATTCAATAATGATTATTCCCAAAATACCTTTTCTTAGGATGGCTGATGGTGCAAAATCTTTGTACCCAATACAAGAAGACAAACTAAATATTGACAGGAATATTCCATCAGATGCTCTGGCAGCTTGTTTTCCATTCACAACCGCATACTTGGATGTTGACGACGAAGGCATTTTATTCGGTTTAAATAAAAGTAATAATATTCCGATAATTCTTGATCCATATAAATTCGCAAACTACAATGGACTTATTTTGGGAACTTCAGGTGGAGGAAAAAGTGTTACAGCAAAACTTTTTATTCTTAGAAATGTTTTGCGAGGAGTAAAAACAATTGTGATTGACCCACAAGGAGAATATTTAGATTTGACTAAAGCCAATAATGGGCAAATAGTTGAAATTCATAGAGATTCAAAAACAATAATTAATCCATTCGACTTAATGGGTTCTGATTTAGGCGAAAAAACAATTTCTTTAATCGACTTGTTCAATATTCTTTGTGGGGATCTAACAGAAGTGCAAAAAAATATTTTAGATAAAGCAATACATAATTGTTATCAACAAAAAGGAATTCTTCTAGACAATTCCGAAACTTGGAAAAAAGAACCACCAATAATGGGCGACATATACAACGAACTGATAAAACAAAAGAAGACTTGTTCTCGAATGGAAAGAATGACTTATGAAGCACTTGAAAATAGGTTACGAATGTATGTTCATGGTTCATTTAATTTTATTAACAAACAAACGAATCTTGATCTGACAAAAGACTTAATCTGTTTTAATATTGCAAAAATGCCTTCACAAATAAAACCAGTAATGATGTACTTGATACTAGATTTTGTTCATAAAAAAATGCAAAAAGACAAAGAAAGAAAAACTCTTGTTATTGATGAAGCTTGGGCTTTACTAAGATTTGCTGAACATTCGAAATCAATTTTCGAATTAATAAAAACAGCTAGAAAATTTGGTCTAGGAATACTAATCATTACCCAAGAAGTACAAGACCTAATTGAATCAAGTGCCGGAAAAACAATTCTAGCAAACACTGCATGGAAATACTTGTCAAGACAAGAACCTGCAACGATACACGAGTTAGCAGAAAAATTTCATCTAAACAACGAAGAACAAAATTATTTACTAACTGCCATGCCCGGAGAAGGATTATTATTCGCAATGAACGACCACATCCCCTTGCGTGTTGTTCCAAGTCCAAAAGAATACGAGTTGATTACAACTAACCCTGATGAAATAAAACGGAGAGAAGATAAACTCAAAGAGTTAGGCACTACAAAAGAAGACTTAGAAACATACAAACTAGAAAAAAACTATTACGAAAAAAAAGAATTGAATGAACAACAAATAGATTTTTTGAAAAATAATGGTTTTGCAGAAGCACGTTTATGCGGGCTTGGAAAATCATCAAAAAATTACTTAGTAAAAAAGCCCTTGTCAAAAGAAAGCATTGAACACTACTTTTTGGGAGAGTTGATTGCAGACGAAGTTAGGCATTACACTGACAAGGTTTACACAAAACAATCATATGAACCCGATGTTATATTTGAAGTTCAAGAAAAAGAATTAACATTAAAATATGCGTTTGAAATAGAAACCGGGACATTAATGACACGACCTATTCAATTACAAGAAAAGATTGAAAAAAATGATGAAAAATATTTTAGATGGTGGTTTGTCGTAACAAACAAAGATAACAAGAAAAAATACTCTCAATTACATGACACTCTAACAAGAACAGAAGTAAAAAAGAAAATCAAAGAGGTGTTTGAATAATGGAAAAGAATGAAAAATTAATGATGCTGGCAAATCGAGCATCGGCAATAAGAGAATCATTAAATCAATTAATAGAAAACGACAAAGCATATTCATCAGAAGCAAGTAACATACTGGATGATTATTACAAGATATTGTACAATGCAAGAAAAATAGACGTTGATATTGAAGCACCTAATGTAAACAAACACAATCCAATCTATTTGTCTGGGGCTCTTGAAGCACTAACTTCGGCAATAAGACTATCGACAGGAGAAAGTACAATTGAAATTGAGAAATTAATCACCGAACATTCGAACCTGAAAAAGCAAAACCAAGAATTAATAAATTCTCTTTCAAAACTCATTGCAACCGAAGAAATGAAACCCGATGAAAAATTTCTTGCCTTACTTCCAACCCGACTAAGAGATAGAATAACCGAAGCATACATTAGCTACAACCACGGAGCATATACTGCAACTTGTCTTTTATGCGGAACTGTGATGGAAGGATTAATTATAGAAGCAACTCACGACACGAGTACAAGAACTCTGAATGATAGAATAACTTACTTAATAACAAACAAAAAAATCAACACACGAGAATCGGGCAAACTTTTAGGCGTAATGAAAGAGTATAGGGATTACTCGGCACACCCTACCAGCAAAATATTTGAGAAGGTGAATGCTAGTTTATTTTTGAATGCGCTAATTATTTTGACCAAAGACCTGAATTCAAAACTAGTATAAATTGTTTTATGCTAGTTGCTTTTTTATAAATTGTAACTCTAAACGCTTATTTTCAACATCATCATACCTTGTTTCTATGCTTAAACAAGCATCTTTTGGCAAAATATCATTCATAATACTAGGCCAACACAAGTCGCCAGTTCCAAGGGTTAAATGATCAATCATTTTAGCAAAATTAACATCACAAACATGATACAGTTTCGGATCTAAAGAATTCATCTTTTTCAAAAAATCTAGTGTATTTATATGTAAATAATTAGCTGTGAGCGCGGCGTGTCCAATATCCAAACACATCGACTTTTTAGAATTTGAACAAATACGTTTAATACTTTCAAAAGTGTCGCCAAAATTAATCTTGCCATTTCTTGGACCAGGCATGTTTTCAATCAAAATTCGATCATCATCATATTGCTCAATAAATCTCGTTATTTGTTCTTCTGAACAATTAATATCTTCTCTAAATTCTGAGTGAACTATAATAAATTTGGAATCTAGTTTATCTGCAAGAGTTATAGCATAATCTAAACTGTTTTTGTTTTCAATTTCTTTTTTTGGATTAGCAAAATTAATTCCGAATCTAGAATGCTTGTTATGCACAATTATTGGCAATCCAAAATTACCTATTTCTTTGTAGTTATTTTCTTTCAAAGCCATTATCTCGATAAAATCAAAATTGTTGACAACCGATTTTAAAATAGACAATTCCTTATTACCATAAACTTTTAATCCGAATTGCATTATCTCTTACCCGTTCGTCTTAAAACCGAAAACAATCTGTCGTGTAATCGAGCTCGAACTTGACTCTCAACAACTCGTCCCACCGTATTTTTTTGTATTCGACTATTTGAAACAATTAAATCAGATAATTTTCGAACATCATCAATTCCAAGTTGTCTCCTTTTTGCATCCCAAAAACTAACTAGTCGAAACGCTTCTTTTCTAGACACATTATTGCGAGCAGTAACTCTTTGAACACGTATCTTTTTCTGACTAGTAGTAGTAACAACAAATATATTTGATCCAACAAAACTTTTTCTCAAAGAATCAATAAATGGTTTAGAATACGCAGACTCAATAATAACGCCGGAAGATTTACTTGCAAGTTTACTAACGTGTTCCATTAATATCCTCGCTTTTCCTTCTTCGCCGACAGTTCGTTCTAATTGTTCCATATATGGAACAAACTCCATTTGCTGGTCTCTAGCCTGTGACTTAAAAAATTCTCCAAGACGAATATGTGTAAATCCTTGTTCTCGAAAGTGCTGAGCAATCGTTGATTTACCCGAACCCATTTGGCCACTTAAAACAATAAGGATTAGAGGCTTAGGCAAATTCAATCACGCCCGAATTTATCTTATTAACGATTTCTGGAAGCTCGCTAAATTTTAGTAATTCAAAATGTGGTTGTACAATCTCTTTCGCAACTGATTTTGGAGGAACATATTTTACTAGCGCAGTCCACATTCCGATTTTTCGTGCATACATGTCTTCATCTAATCTATCTCCCACCATCAAACATTCACGTGCATCCACTTTCAATTCAGTAATCATTTTCTTAAACGCATTTAAACTTGATTTATCCTCGCCTAATTCAAATGAAATAAAAATATTTGAAAAATATTTTTCAATATTGGCACGAGCTAATTTTTTCAAGATGGTTCTTTTATGTCCATTTGATATGATCGCTAATTTTATTCCCTTGTCTTCGAGCAAATCTAGAGTTTCATTAAGTTTTTCAGGCGTTTGTATATTTTCTAAAAACTTATTTTCAATAGCATCATCTATTTTTGAGTAAAAACTCCTTGGTTTAGTAAGTCCAATCGCCTCGCCTATTTTTTCATAAAAAAACCCCGATTCAAATCTTTTTATATCCCCATTATACTCAAAATCATAAATATCTCTTGCTTTTTGTTCGGTATCTAAAAATGTTTGCCAGTCAACTTTGATGCCTTCAGATAGAAACAAGTCATACGTCAGTTGTGATTTGTTAATCTTTTTCTTAGTTTGAGAATTTAGTATTAAAGTATCTCCTAAATCAAATATTATTGCTTTAATCATTAACATATCACTTGTCCTAAAGTCTTTTTTAGCCTTTCTTCGGTAAGGTTAGTCGCATATTCTAACAAGCGATCATTAAACCTAAACTCATGCCTAGTAGAATATAACTCTTTTAGTATTTTTATTTCTTTTTCATTTAGATTTTCAATCTTTTCTAATTCCCACTTGCTTTGTAATATATTCCCTATAATACTTTCAGTGTACCAAAAGACATCAAACGTTCTAGATACTGCCCAATGCAAGATATCAACATTATTGTTGTCGCGTAATCCACAATGAAATTCATAATCTTTTTCAACAATATTAACGCGAGCATTATTGATCCGCGATAATAAATTCAAAAATGCGGCTGCCTGTGCGTTAGTTTTAGGAATACTAAACTGCATTAAACTTTTTTGCAAAGTATACTTTTCTTTCCAAATTCCTGTTTTAATTCTATACAATGTAAAATCATTTAAAAATCTGGATTGTAATTTGCCCTTAACTGTTTGATTAAATTCTTCGTAAGTATGTACTTTGAATCCTAACGGAATACCTGTCTTTTTCAAAAAGTCTTGTCTGGTTTTTGACAAAAACTCTAAATCTGAGATAGTAATATTATCTAAGACTAAAAATAGGTCGATGTCACTTATTGCTCTGCAAAAATATTTACTTTCAGCACTACCAATACAAAATACTGCAACCAGGTTATTTGCGAGTGTTAATTTTAGGTCGCTTATTATCTCATTTATCAAGATTGTGTTTTTATGAATCATTCTTTTCCCTCCATAATTGCACAATTTCTTTCACAGTCTTATCAACATTTTGATTAAAAATTATTGGAACATTATGTTGTTTCGCCTCTTTTCTCAAATACTTTTCGACCTGTTTAATCCCATTAAATTCATCTTTACTAACTTGTCGTTTAGAATGAGTATCTTTTCCATGAATGCGAGAATAATGATCACATTTTTTGTCAGGAAACAAAAATACTAACAAAATATCTTTTGGAATAAACTCGGGAAGCAGTTGTGTGCCGTCAAGTATTAATCCGGTACCTTCTTTTTGTGCGCGGTTTATACACGAGTTTATAGGCAAACTTAATAATTTTGTTTGTTCACGAAACCCGTGTTCAATCGTCCCACCAGTAATTTCAAAGGCTTTGAATGAATGACAATATAATAGAGGTTCTTCTTCTTTTGGAACAAACGATCTTATTGCTTCTCGCATAAAACCAATTCCTAATCTGTGTGGAACTTTAAGTTCCTTAGCTAATGCTTTTGCAATCGTAGTTTTTCCCGAACCATTAACCCCTCCAATAAGAATTATTTTAGTATTATTCATTATTAATCACCGTCGAGTGTAATTCTTCAGATAAGTTAAATGCTGAACTAAGCCAGACATAATTAGACTTTTTTGTTGAAGTACTAATCATTTTTTGTGATTTGTCTAGTATAGAATTCATTTGTCCAGCACTAATATTGTTTTGCACGAGTATTAGTTCTTGTTGAATTATTTTACGTATCTTTTTTTGCGCAACACGATCTAAATCAATCTTTTGCGGATTAAATTTGGCTTTAAGAAACATCTTTCTAAATGCTTCAACTAATTCTTGTGAACATAACGAACTAGCAAAGTCAATATTGTTTTTATCCACATCAAACACGGTTAAAGACTGATTTGATTGATATACTATTTTAGCTTTAGATAGCCTGATATATATTGTCAAGAGTCCTGAAAGAAAAGAATGCTTTTGTTTGGGAATTAATTCAATTTCTGCACTACTAAGAACTTCAAATGAAACTTGTAATTTGTGTTGTTCAAAAATACTTTGTTTTAATTCGTTTAAACTGTTTAAAGTGAATTGGTTTACTGTTTTCAGTACAACTACAAACGAATAATCAAAATCTTTTGCATACAACTCTGGTTGCAGAACCGAATCTGTTCGAACAATCATTTCTACAGGTAATCGGTTACAAACCAAATCTATTATTCTTTGTTCAGTCATAAAAATTCCTTGTGCATATTATTATCGATAAACGCGGATTCGATTATTTTGTTTTGTTTTGAAAACTTACATGCAGGACATTGTGAAAAATCTATTTGGTTAAGTAATTCTTTGTGCCGATTACTATTCCAAAATTCAATAAATGACTCCTCTTTTAAGTCTGCCAGCACATTTCTCCCACGCAATTCACAACAAGGATACACTATTCCATTAGGAGAAATAGTTGAAACAAGTTTACACATATAACACGTGTCTTTACGAGTTCGTTTTATCTCTTTGTTTGATTCTTTATGCATAACAAAATAAACTTTAAATTCGTGATCTTGAAGTACAAGGCAAGCTTGGTTTATTTCTTTTAATTTTATTTTGTTTGTTTCTGAAAGCGCATTGTATTTTATTGGTCGAACTTCAAGATAGTTAACACCTATATCTTTCATTAGTTGACAAGTTTCCAATATTTCATCTACATTTGAATCATGTATCAAATAACCAATACCAACCGTCAAACTTGAAGGTTTATTTTCACAAACACGTTTTAAACTTTGTACAATTTTATCAAAGCTATTTGGATCAAAAGTATTATGGAGTTTATGATGTGTTTCCTTACCACCATCTAAACTAACACGCATATATGTTAGAGAATAAATACTTTCTAAACTAATCTTGTGCAATAATCCGCCATTAGTATTAAGACCAATAGAAATATCATTTTTTGCAAGTAAATTAACAATATATTCAAAATGTGGATTCGTCAATGGTTCCCCGCCGCCACTCAGTATTACCGATTTAACTTTTAGCTGAATTAAATCTTGAGCAATATTATCCATTAATTCTTTTGACATTATGGTTGGACTATTTGCATTGTATTCTCTTGAAAAACACCATATACAATTATGATTACAAATATTTGATAGATCAATATTAACCGTAATAGGCGATGGAATGCCCCCACTAACAATTGATTCGATTTCTTTTGAATAACACAATACTTTCATAGAGTTAAATGGATTTATGTCATCATCCCACTCAATAACCCTAGATTTATCTGGATTCACTGTTATAGTAACCTCTTTTAATCTTGCATTCATCATAGTAACCCCTATTTGTAAACCGCAACTGGCCCCAATCGTTCTTTATCGATCTCTTTTAGTTGTTCATCAATAACTTTTCTAATCTCAAGTAATTGTTTAGAATCATTCAGCAATGCTCTATTTTGTTTCATTAAGAGTCTTTGTTGCCCTCCATCTCTTTTTACTAAGTAAAGTTCTCCGCTTAAACTAGTTGAATTTTCTACTAGTTTTTGCATTATCTCGGCGCCTTTTTCAAGCTTTTTTAGTATTTGTTTCAAATTAGAGTTATAGCTCTTAAGCGGATTAATTGCGTAGTATCCAATTGGTTTGAAATTTGTTTTTTCTACTAGCCCAGTAGAACAAAGATCGTGTAATACTCGATAAACAGTTGTTTTGGATATTTCAGTAAACTCTGCGATATTCTCTCCTGCAATAGGTTCAACACGCCAAAGCAGTTTATATACAAGAGCATGATTAACAGTAAATTCAGGAAATAAGTGTTTATAGTAATTCCAGACTACATCGACGTCAGGATCCACACCTAATTTGCTTGTCATATTAACTTTGCGATTAACTCATTAATATAGTCTCGGTAGAAAAAAAATCAACTAAAAAGTTGATTTTTAGAATGTAATTAATAAAAATAAACGAAACGGTCACCCTTATACAAAAGTAAAAATAATTGTGGCTAGTTGAAGGCTTAAATCCAACAATTTTATAAATTCTTTAATGGAAATAAATAAAAGAACAAATGATACAATATACTTGACACTTCTGAAACAAACTGGGGTGAAGAAATAGATAATATTGAAACCGGCGATGACATGGGAATTTTTGACCAACCAAGGAAAAAGCAAATAACAATGCCACAAATAAAGCCAATTGACCTTTCTAAATTTGAAAAAGAAATGGAAAAAAATTATAAAAAATGGAAAAAATTTCTTTAGGTGTTAAAGTGTTAGAAATTCCAAAAGTATATTTTGATACCAACATTTTGATTAATTATTTCTGGGCAATAACTAGAAAAATTAAGTCTAAGAACAATGGAAATCAAACCAACCTCGCAGGAAGATTACAAGAAGATTATGCTTTAATGAAAAGAGCTGAGACTAATGCTTATGCATTATATTGGAGCATTTGGGGGTTTTGGGAATTAAAAGAAAAAATCTATCAACAATTATATCAAAACAAATGTATTTCATATGGTTATCAAATGCCAAAAGAACATGAACAAGCAAATAAATATGTTCCAATACTAACCAAAAAAGAACTTGGGATATTTTCTAAGATTTTAAATGAATTACTCGAAGCAATTCCAGCAAGTAGAAGAAAAAAACAAGAACTTGATGAAAGCGTAATCGAGTATATGGTTCAAAAAGGATGTGGGTTTATTGATTCAATACTTTTTTACCATGCTTACAAAAACAACTGTGACTTTTTTGTAACTCGTGATGATAAATTTAAGGATTGTATTGGTGAAGATTACAAGATTCTTCTAAAAACCGATATAAACATAATTAAATCAAAAGATTTAATGGAACGTTTACAACCAAACATTTGTTGGAAATGTAAAGGAAAAATGGAAAGCAACAATGAAACACACGACATAGGCATTTCTTCTGATGGAAGTCCAATAACGCAAGAAATGATTTACGCGAGTAAATGTAATACGTGTGGTCGCAAAGAGATACACCATATCGAAACAATTAATCTATAAGTTGTACTTTTAGTCTTTGTTCTGCACTTAAAGTAACCTTATTTACTTACTTTAAATACAAAGCCAATAATTAAGAAACCTTTAAATTAGTGATTTACCACACTTTTATCATGAAATCTACTAAGAATAAAAAGAATTATTGAAGTAAGTGAATAAATTATGGCGGATAAATTCAATGAAGATTCCAGAGTAAAAATACCTGCGATATTACATCTTACTAGACTGGGGTACACGTTTTTATCAAAAAGTCAGATGACAAATGTGCATCCAGATACAAATATATTTATTGACCAATTTAAAGATGGAATATCAAGAATAAATAACAAAAAATACTCAGACAAAGAAATTAAATCGTTTATTACAGAAATAAGCAATGAACTTGAGAACAATGACTTAGGAAAAGTATTTTATAAATCTTTAACTGGGGATTTTGATCGCTGCAAATTAATTGACTTTAACGATTTTAACAACAACGTGTTTCATATAGTTACTGAATTAACATATAAAAAAGATGATGACGAATTTCGTCCTGATATCACAATCCTAATTAATGGCCTGCCATTAGCATTTATAGAAGTAAAAAAGCCAAATAACCATGATGGAATACTGGCTGAAAGAAAAAGAATGAATGTTAGGTGTGCTAATAAAAAATTTAAAAAATTCATAAATTTAACTCAGCTCTTAATATTCTCAAATAACAATGAATATGATGATGAATCGGTGACCCCCATACAGGGTGCGTTTTATGCAACTCCAGACCTAGAAAGCGTAAAATTTAATTGTTTTAGGGAAGAAGACAAAAATATTAATAAAAATCTAGTAAAACTTGATGACACCATAGAGAAACTAGTCTTAAAAGATACAAACTTGGTCTCAATAATTGGAACAAAGGAATATACTACAAACAAAGATCAAGACTCGCCAACAAATCAGATAATAACATCTATATTATCTAAAGAAAGATTAAAACTAATTTTAAAATATGGGCTTGCTTATGTAAATACTGTTGACAATAAGATAAATAAAATTGAAAAGCATGTAATGAGATACCCTCAATTATTCGCAACACTTGCGATAAAAAATAAACTCGATAAAAAAATTAAAAAAGGGATTATCTGGCACACCCAAGGAAGCGGAAAAACTGCACTCGCGTACTATAATGTATCTTACCTACGCGACTATTACCAAAAACTAAATATAATCCCAAAATTCTACTTTATAACTGATCGATTAGACCTAGCGACACAAGCAAAAAATGAATTTGAAAGCAGAGGACTAAAAGTAGATTTGGTTAGTTCAAAAGAAGACTTCATTAAAAATATTAAATCATCAACCGCATCAACAGACCACCAAGGAAAACAAACTATTAGCGTAGTAAATATTCACAAATTTTCAGAAGAATCACTCTCAAAGAGTTCAGATTATAATTTAAACGTACAAAGAATATACTTTCTAGATGAAGTCCATCGAAGTTATAACCCAAAAGGTTCATTCCTTGCAAACCTACTCTCATCAGATAGAAATGCGATCATAATTGGGCTTACTGGAACACCCTTAATACGCGGAGGGTACAAAAGTAAAGAAATATTTGGAGATTATATTCACAAGTACTATTACAATCAGTCAATAGCAGATGGATATACACTAAAATTAATACGGGAAGGAATTGAAACCAACTTCCAAAATGAAATCAAAAAGATTTTAGAAGAAATAGAAATACAACAAGGATCCTTATCAAAAAGAGAACTATTTTCTGATGAAAAGTTCGTAAAACCATTAACTAATTATATACTTACTGACTTCAAAAAAAGCCGAATAATAAATAATGACAATACAATAGGCGGAATGGTCGTGTGTGACACTTCAGAACAAGCAAAAGAGATATTTAATCAAATAGAAAAACAAAACTCAAAAATAAAAGATCTTGAACAACAAACCCGTGCAGCATTAATCTTGCACGATGTAGACAATAAAGAAGTAAGAAAAAATAAAATAACTGATTTCAAACAAGGAAAAATTGATTTTCTTATAGTATACAACATGCTATTAACTGGGTTTGATGCAAAAAGACTGAAAAAATTATATTTAGCAAGAGTAGTGAGAGAACACAACTTACTACAAACACTCACAAGAGTAAACCGGCCATACAAAAAATTTCGATATGGTTATGTCGTTGACTTTGCAGATATACGAAAAGAATTCGACAAAACAAACAAAGAATATTTTAAAGAATTAAGACAAGAAGTTGGTGATGAAATAAAAGAATATTCAAACTTGTTCAAATCTACAGAAGAAATAGAATCCGAAATAAAGACAATAAAAGACAAATTATTTTTATATAACTTTTCAAACTTAGAAGAATTCCAAAAAACAATAAGCAAAATAACTGACAAAAAAGAAATATTAGGGTTAAAAAAAGCTTTAGAAACACTTAAAGAATTATTTAATATAATTCGAACTTTAGGGTACAATGAACTTTACAATAAGTTTGATTTCAATAGCTTAAGTAAGATAGTAAATGAAGTAACAAACCGAGTAGATATAATCAACTTAAAAGAAAAAATTGATAATGAAGTTGACAATACCCAATTGTTACATATTGCATTAGAAAATATACAATTTACATTCCACAAAATTGCAGAACACGAATTAGTGATAGCTGATCAATTCAGAACTGAACTAGAAAGAACCAGAAAAGAATTGGAGTCAAACTTTGACAAAAAAGATTCAACGTTTATTACATTATTTGATGAACTAAAAAGATTACTAAAGAAAAAAAATATAGAAGAACTAACTTCAGAAGAAATGAAAAAAGTTGTAGACGAATTAAATAGTATATATAAAAGAGCAAAAATGCTTAATCTGAAAGATGATCAATTATCAGACAAATATGGAAATGATTCTAAGTTCGCAGTAATACATAAAAGAATAAAAGAGAACAAAATTAGCGAACTACAAAGCGATTCAAAGCTTTGTGAGATATTATTAAAAATAAAACATAAAACCGATACAAACGTACTAAACAATCACGACATATTAAAAAATCAAAATTACTTCTCAATTGAAACAAAAAGAACAATCATAGAAACACTAGAAGAAAATGGAATAAAAAATCTTGAAACCGCAAGTTTCATAAACAACAATTTAGTAAATGAATATATTTCTGAAGTGGGCGAATATGCATGAATCATAGCGAAAACGTTCAAAAAACAAAAGATCTAATAGACAGTTTGAAAACAATTTGCAATAACTTTGGACTCGGGAACTCAAGCCATGAATATAAAATAATTACCGAAGTATTTTTGTACAAATTTTTAAATGACAAGTTTCTATATGAAGCAAGACAAGCAAGTAAAGAATTAAAAGACAGTAAAAATATAGAACAAGACTTAAGTAAATTATCCAATAAAGACTATGAATACCTATTAGAAAAAATTGGAGAAAAAGCAGCCAAATTAAAAAGTGCACACTTCATAAGCCGCCTGCATAATAAACAAAACATAGACAATTTTGCAAAATTATTTGACGATACATTGTTAGAAATATCTGATTTAAACATAAAATTATTTTCTGTCGCAACAATTAGTGGCGAGAAGATAAGATTGTTTGGCGGAATTTCACAATATATTATAGAATCAAACGAAAAACCTAAGTTCTGCAAAGCTATAATAAATAAGTTAGTGGGATTTAGTTTTGAACCAGTTTTCACTGAAAAATATGATTTCTTTTCAACAATATTTGAATACCTAATAAAAGATTACAATAAAGATTCTGGCCAATATGCTGAATATTACACCCCTCGTGCAGTAGCAAAAATAATGTCAAAAATTTTAGTTACTACTGATGTTAAAAGCGTTAGAATTTATGATCCTGCGGCTGGTTCAGGCAGTCTTCTATTGTCTTTAGCTCATCAAATTGGTGAAAATAAATGTAGTATTTATTCTCAAGACATTTCTCAAAAATCTTCTGAATTTTTAAGATTAAACTTGATTCTAAACAATTTAACGCATTCTTTGAACAATGTAATTAAAGGTAATACTCTTACAAATCCGTATCATAAAAATGATGAAAATAATGATTTACAAAAATTTGATTATATAGTTTCCAATCCCCCTTTCAAAACAGATTTTAGCGATGACAGAGAATTACTTGTCAGTGATATGCACAAAGAAAGATTTTTTGCAGGAGTACCAAAAATACCAAACAAGGACAAAAAGAAAATGGCAATCTATCTTATGTTTATACAACACATAATTTATTCATTAGACAAAAATGGAAAAGCCGCAGTTGTTGTGCCTACTGGATTTATTACTGCCAAAAGCGGAATAGAAAGAAAAATTAGAGAAAAACTAGTTGATGAAGAAATGCTTCGCGGCGTAGTATCAATGCCTAGTAACATATTCGCAACAACAGGCACTAATGTATCTGTGATATTTATTGACAAAACAAATAAGGGCGGAAAAATTGTATTAATGGATGCATCAAAATTAGGAATCCCTATTAAAGAGGGTAAGAATAAAAAAACTTTACTCTCCACTGTTGAAGAAGAATTAATTATAAACACTTTTAATAAGCAAGAAGTAAAAGATGATTTTACAGTGGTAATTTCCTATGAGGACATTAAAAACAAAAATTATTCTTTTAGTGCCGGACAATATTTTGACGTTAAAATAAAATATTCCGACATTACTTCAAAAGAATTTACTACTAAAATGAATAGTTTAACGCAGAATATCAATTCACTATTTAGCGAGTCAAGAGAATTAGAAAATGAAATTAAAAAACAAATAAAAAAAGTGGGTTTATGAACAAGTTGAAAGAGTACAATTTCAATGAACTATATAAAATGAGTTCTGGCATATCCTCAAAACCTGAACAAGCAGGCCAAGGTTCTTCATTTTTGTCATTTAGCACAACATTCAACAATTATTTCTTGCCTGGCTTACTCCCAAATCTTATGAACTCTTCTAAGGAAGAACAAAAAAAGCACTCCATACAGAAAGATGATATATTTTTGACAAGAACAAGTGAAACTATTGACGAACTTGGCATGAGCTCTGTTGCAATGAAAGATTATCCAAATGCAACTTTTAGTGGATTCATAAAAAGACTTAGACCAATACAAGAAAATATTACTTATGCTAAATATATGGGGTTTTATTTAAGAAGTAAATTTTTCAGAAAAACAATGACAAATAATGCGATTTTAACGCTTCGAGCAAGCTTGAATGAAGAAGTATTTTCATATCTAAAACTACTCCTCCCAGATTATACAACCCAAAAAAGTATTGGAGATTTTTTATATCTCCTAAACAAGAAGATTGAACTCAACCAACGAATAAATTTTGAATTAGAGTTTGTAATAAAAAATATATATGATTATTGGTTTGCACAGTTCGACTTCCCAAATGAAATAGGTAAACCCTACAAGTCAAGCGGCGGAAGAATGATATGGAATAATGTCTTAAAAAGAAAGCTTCCTGAAGGGTGGGAAGTAAAAGCATTTTCAGAGTATACTGATGTAAGAAAGGGAGATATGATAACTGCGAAGACCTCGAAGAAAGGAGAAATAAAAGTTGTTGCTGGAGGAATAAGTTCTTCGTATACTCATGTAGAATCTAATCGTGCCGCTAATACAATTACAATTAGTGGCTCTGGAGCTAATGCTGGGTACATAAATTTTTGGAGAGAACCAATATTTGCATCAGACTGTATAACAGTAAGGGGAAAAACTGACGTTGAGACATTAGCAATACTTCAACATTTAAGATTTGTCCAAAACCATATTCTAAATCAAGCTAAAGGTTCAGCACAACCGCATGTTTATCCAGATGATATTAAGGTTTTAAATTATGCAATACCCAAAAAGTATTTAATGGATAAATTTGGTGAATTAATAATTCCAATAAATGACCAGATTGCAAACAACATAAAGCAAAATAACCAACTGGCCAAACTTCGAGATTGGTTACTTCCTATGCTTATAACTGGACAAGTAAAAATTAGCTAAAAATAAAATAGAAGACTAAGTTAATAGTCTTCAGGTTTCATAAAAGTTACTCCTTCTGAGTTTGCAACAACCCAAATAAGATTTTTTTTGAGAACGCGGAGTTTCATGTAATCGGAGTCCTCTTTGTTTGGTTGTTTAAGTAATTCAAGTCCTTTGTCAATTAGTTGTTTGTAATTATCTTTAACTTTACTAAAAAGGTTTGAAGTAAAAACAACAGGGATATGTCCGGGCATTATTTCTCCGGTTTTCACAAGTATTCCATCATCAATAGCTTGTTTTTGAGTATAAACCAAAAGTGGTTTTCCAAATAAATCAGTTAGATGGTTCATTGTGAACCACCTTGTTTGTGATGTGAGAGTAATTCATCTATTGTGAATCCTTTGCCAAATACTTGTTTATGTTTATCCATTTTTGTAACACCTCCTGAGTGAAAATGAATTTTTTTCATGAAAACGTCTTGCGGGGTTTGGAAGCATTAAATTCTTTAGCAAGTAAGCGACCTGAACGCCGAGACGATAAAGGCGCACGAAGTGTGCAAGAATTCAGTGGTCTGGGCAGTTTCAGGGAAAGATTTAAGCTGAGAAACATCCGAGTTGAAATGAAAAAAAGAATTACAAAGGAAGGTAAAAAAATAGGTTAAGAAATAGATTTTGTAGTGGCATTGAACTACCGATTAGTTTAAAACTATTCGATTTTAAGAGATTATTAGTGAGTTTAGTTTGAGTTTATTAACAAAATCAAAGTATATGAATGGAATGCAATGTTCTAGGTTATTGTGGCATGCGGAGAAAAAATTATTGCCAAAACTTGATTTATCAACAGAACAAAAGTTTGCAGCTGGCCATGAATTTGAAGAGTATGTAAAATTATTATATCCTAATAGTATTGATGTAACTAGTAATGATTTCATGGGAAACATAAAAAATACAAAAAAGCTTGTTGAAGAAAAAACGACCATTTTTGAAGCAGGATTTATGATAGATGGATTATATGTTCGTAGTGATTTAATAATTCCAAATAAAGACATGTGGGATTTGTATGAAATAAAGTCTAGCACAGAAGCAAAGGATGTTCATGTTACAGATTTAGCTTTTCAAAAATACATTCTTGAAAATTCAGGATTAAAAGTAAACAAGTCGTTTGTAATCCACTTAAACAAAGAATACATAAAAAAAGGCAAGATTAATCCAAAAAAACTAGTCAAAATTGAAGAAGTAACAAATAAAGTCAATACTGTTGGAGGATTTAAAGAAAACATTGAAGAATTCAAAAGAATAATGCAAATGCCAGAGTACACCAACCGACACATATCTCAAAATTGTAACAAACCATATTCCTGCCCACTAAAAAAAGAATGTTGGGAAACCCTACCTAAAAACCATGTATTACAATTAACAAATTGGCGAGTTTACTGGAACTTATTTCACAATGGAATAATTGAACTTAAAGATGTTCCAAAAGACACAAAACTAAACGAAAAAGAATTAACAATAATTAAAGCACTAAAAAAGAATCCACAAATAAACAAAACCGAAATAAAGAAATTCCTAAACAAACTAAACTATCCATTATACCATTTTGATTTTGAAACATTTGACACAGCAATACCCATATACGACCAATCAAAACCTTACCAAAAAATACCATTCCAATACTCACTACACATAGAACAAAAAGACGGTAAAATAGAACATAAAGAATTCCTAGCAACAGGAAAAAAAGACCCAAGAATAGAATTACTAAAACAAATGAAGTCCGACCTAAACGGAAAAGGCGACATAATAGTATTTAACCAATCATTCGAAATCAGCGTAATGAAAAAACTATCCGACGATTTCCCAGAAAACAAAAAATGGTTATATCAAGCAATTGAACGAATAGTCGATCTAGCCGAACCATTCCAAAAATTCCACTACTACAACAAAAAACAAGAAGGAAGCTATTCAATCAAAAAAGTATTACCTGCAATAACCGGTAAATCATATTCCGAACTAGAAATAAACAACGGAGCCGACGCAAGCATGCTATACTTCTACACACACATAAAACCAAACAAAAAATTGAACAAAACCGAAATTAGACAAAATTTGTTAACTTATTGCGGATTAGACACCGAAGCCATGATATGGATAATACAAGAACTAAAAGAGATGGTGGAAAAATGAAAAAAAAGAGCATTACCATCAAAATTTCTTCACATAATAGTACTATTGAACTTTGCGGTGATCAAGCAAAGAAGATATTGAAAACTACTAAAAATAATCATACGAACTTTAGACGTTTTAAAAAAGAAGTCGAAATAATTGAATCAATTCAAGATAATTATGATAATATTGTTAAAATAATTGATAAAGATTTTAGTAATACCCACTTAAATTATACTATGCAAAGGTTTGAAGGAGATTCAAATCAATTGTTGAATAAAACAAAAGGTAATATTGATTTAACACTACGATTATTACTTCCAATTATAGAAACTTTAAGTTCTTTAAGTCAAAAAAATAAGATTTATCATAGGGACTTAAAACCAGAAAACCTATTATATTCGGGTAAAGATGAGTCAACTTATAAGTTAATACTTGCCGATTTTGGGTGTGCATATCTTAAAACAGGTGAAGAAAATAGAATTACTGCTGAATTTAGGTCTGTGGGAGCTCAAGCATTTCGTGCACCTGAATACCACTTTGGGAAAGTTGGAGATGTTGATGAAACAGGAGACATATTTTCAATAGGAAAATTAATATGGTATTTTATAAACGGGAATAAAAAAGAAGTATTTCCTTATACTTTGTGGTTCCCAGAAGAGTATGACTTAAGTAAGAGATTCTCAAAGATAAAAAATATTGATGCAATAAATCTTTTGATTGCTGCATGTGTTAATCATAACCCAACACAAAGAACATCTTATGGGGGTCTTATAAATCAAATTAAGAAAATAACTGAAAGTCCCAAAGCTAAGATTGATAACAAACTAGAAAAATTAAAAATAGCGGAATCAAAATTATTCTCTCAGAAACAAGAACTAGTGCAAATTACAACAGGTCTCTTAGGTACCTTTAAGCAAGCATGGTTAACGTTGGAAACACACTTAGATTCAAATTATTCGGAATCAAAAATAGTTAAAGACTTTAGAAATATGTCAAATAGATATGTTTTATCTCAAGATCAAGTTATTAATAATGCAATTACTAAAGGGGGAGATTACCCAATTATAAATATTCACTTAAATAATTTAACGTTTATATCAAGACTTTCAGCATCATCATCATTTACTGGGACTGACAAAAAATATCCTGCAATAAATATACTTTTTAGATCAAAGAACTTAAACAGTATTGATAAAGCATTTGGCATTCAATTAGGATTTACACAAAACAAAGAACTTGTATTAATTCAATATGCTAAACCACGATCTTTTGAAAATAACTTTTTAATTGACTTATTTGAAAAAAGCATTGCACACATATCAACAGATACTAATTAACATTTAGTACTATTCATCGAGAGAAATCATAAACGAAGTGTACTTTAATTGTTAAAACAAGCCTAATCTGGGCTTGCCATCAAATTTATTTGATAGAAACGGATTATTTTGTAGTGCCTAACTTTCTTTTATTTTTTTAATAAAATCTTCGAAACTAATCCCTTCTTCCAAACAAATTCGCTTTATTGTTTCTATTAATTTACTCATATGAATCAGTAATACTACATAACGTAACTTATTTATATTAGATTGTTCTAATATATGAAAACAAAATTGGTTCTCTTAAAAAGAGAAAAAAATCATAAAAGTATTTGAACTTTTTTTTCGACGCACTCGCTCTGCGCTGTTCAAATCACAAGTTGTGCGTTTACTTTTAGTTCAAATCTTTAATCCATAATTCAACCAATCTAGTAAACAATAGGATAGTGTCTAATTTTGGTAAGTTATAACTGAGCGAGAATTTGTGTTGTGTTCCAGTGATAACCATGTATGAGTCGAATATTAAGAGAAACGTTAAAGGCACTATTAAACAATTCAATAATGCTAGTACACATTGAGTAGTGCCTAACGTTAGATCCGTATTATAAGCGGTATTTCTCAGCTTAACCACCTAATACTCCACTTTTAACGCCAAAAAGGACTAAAGATTAAATGTGGTTTAACTTTCATTCCCTTATAGAAAGGCTTTTATATAGTTTGACTCTAATAGTAATATGGTTACAAAATATGATTTGCTTTACTCCGTCTATTCAAACGAGGGACTGGCTGCAAACGAGCTGGTTAAGAAGCTAGGGAAAAAACAAGAAAAATTCCCTGTTTTCTACAAACACCTAAGAGAATTAGAA
>Ga0233437_1003455_pt1 | contig 20746 bp, 8 predicted proteins | sample SI_122_August201_FD_182714 | JGI IMG/M metagenome (GOLD analysis project Ga0233437, IMG submission 182714) | Seawater microbial communities from Saanich Inlet, British Columbia, Canada - SI_122_August2016_200_MG | ecosystem: Environmental > Aquatic > Marine > Inlet | place: Canada: British...
CGGTGTAATAAACCATTGCATTTTCAACAAATGAGGCTGCATATCCTTGCAAGCCATTTAAAGGTTCATAAGGATTTATGATTGGCTCAAAATTGCTTATTGTTTCATTATATTTCAAAAGCATTCCGCCGGCAAATATTCCCGACAAAACTCCTTCTGCCTGGGGTGAAACATAATGCCAAACATCTTCCCCACCCGTGAGATATTGCTCAACCGTAAATATTCCGGTTCCGTTAATTATTCCATTATCAAGCAACGAAGCTGTTCCGCTTTCATCTGATTTGATTTTGAAGATTCCATTATTTGTAAAGTCATCGTTTAATGTTAATTCTATTTCGGGATTGACATTAAAAGTTCCTGAAGTTATTTCAAGGGTTCCATTACAATTTAAGTTACCATTCAATTCAAGCTCGTTTGAGAATTTCTCAACAAGCATGTTTTGAAAAGTATTCGTACCTTCAATGCTTTGAGATTCTGTGCCGGAAAACTTAATTGTTCCCTCACCAAGATCAAGTGAAGGATTATTGTTTTTCCAATCACCCTGTAAATTAATGTATGAACCGGTACTTACCTTTATATTTGTGTTTTCATTAATCACCCATTGGGCATTTACTTCTTGTAAATTCCAGCATAACATCATTAGAAAGATTAGCTGGAGGGTTATTTTTGTTTTCATAACAAGCTATTTTTGATTTAATATATTTTCCAATTTTTCGAGCCTTGCTTTTAGTTCAGCATTTTCTGCCTTAATAGTTTCTATTTGTTTCTGCTGTTCCTGCATTCCTTTTACCAGAGGCACAACAAACTGTCCATATCGAAGTCCATAATAATCCTTGTCGTTTTTTGGAGCATCAATTCCACTAAATTCAAAACCGAGTTCTTGTACTGTGGTTTCTACTTCCTGGGCTATAAAGCCACTTTCAATAGATTTTGTCTTTTCTCCACCTTCTTTTTGTTCATGATTTTTCACGCCTAAAAACTGCTGTAATCCGTCTTTATCAACCTGATAAGAAACCGGACGTAGTTTGAGAATAAAATCAAGGCCTAAAACATTTTCTTTTACATTATTTTTAAACCTGCCATCAGAAAGAGTAGTCCAACCTACTTCTCCTCCAATACTTGTAACATACGAATTACCAATTCGAACCTGATCACTTGCTGTTATTGTTGAGTAGGCCCCAATAGCTGTTGAATTCGTAATAGTTAGTCCATTACCATAATATGGGCCTGAGTTATCTCCAATACCGGTATTTTGATCACCATTTTCCAAAAAAGTTAATGCACCATATCCCAAAGCAGTATTACCATCACCATCATCCATACCACTTAATGATTCAACACCAATAGCAGTATTATAGCCGCCCTCTATATTATCAGATAAACTATGCTTACCAATAGCAAGATTATAACTTCCTTCTGTGTTTAAAATCATTGAGTATGTCCCCATAGCAATGTTAAAATAACCTGATGTATTATGATTTAATGCATTATCTCCTAATGAAATATTTCCCATTCCTGAAATATTGCTCCCCAAAGAAAATGGACCTATTGCAATATTATACTGACCTGTCGTATTATTATACAATGCTTTATCACCGATGCCTATATTAAAATATCCGAGAGTATTGGCTTTTAATGCCGACAGTCCTATAGCAATATTATTGACTGACTCCCAAATAGTAGATGAACCTGTACCATTATTATACAGCGATGAATCACCAATTGCAATGTTATTGTGTGTTGTATCGTTTTTATACAAGGCAAAGTTGCCTATGGCTAAATTGTTAGTTCCGGTGGTATTATTATACAATGCTTTTACACCCAATGCTGTGTTGCGGCTGCCGGTTGTGTTTAAAAACAGAGAGGTATATCCAAGTGCTGTATTGTGCGTTCCTGTAAGATTGGAATACATTGCCAATCCGCCAAAAGCTGTATTAAAATCTCCGGAAGTATGGTTATAAAGTGATTTGTAGCCAACTGTAGTATTGTATGTTCCCGTGGTGTTAAAAGTTAATGCAAATGCCCCAACAGCAGTATTGTTATCACCTTCAATATTATTGTCAAGAGCATAAGCCCCTATTGCTGTATTGTCTTTTCCTATGGTGTTTGCTTTTAGGGATTCCGTGCCAACTGCCGTATTTTGGTTTCCAAGGGTGTTGTTAAATAAAGACTTTGAACCTACTGCTGTATTTTCACTGCCATGTGTTGACATAGTTGCCCCGATCCCATTATTAAATAAAGATGAATCACCAATGGCAACAAGGTTTGACCTATCCACATTGTTATATAAACTGTGTATCCCCTGGGCAACATTTGAAAATCCTGTTTCGTTTTTGTATAGTGCAGATCGTCCGACAGCTACATTGCCAGATCCAATGGTGTTAAAATATAAAGATGCTTTTCCTAATGCAGCATTATCTTTTCCTGAAGTATTGGAAAACATAGAAGAAGCACCAAGAGATGAATTGTTATTACTATTACCATCATCATTTCCTCCTGAACCATATCCAACAAAAACACTATAATAGTCTGATTTTGCATCAGTCAGGTCATTGATTTGTGTTACGCCTGCCGGAACATCCTGCCATGAGGCGAGGCCGGTATCATCAGATGTGAGGACTTTGCCCGTTCCCGGTGTGCCACCGGTTAGTTTAATTTGTCCTGCAACTTCTAACTCAGCTCCTGGATCAGTTGTGCCAATTCCTACATTTCCTGAATTATGTTCCACTACCAACTGAGGTGTTCCATGTGTTTTTCCAACGGCAAAACCAACCTCGTCTTCTGTCCATATATAAGAGTGAATACTATTGGCAAGTTCATTACTTCCAAGATAAATAAATGGGTCACTTCCTTCGGCACTTAAGCTTAAATTACCATCCCGAATTGATAATTTTTGATTTGGATTTATTGTTCCTATCCCTACATTCCCTGATGCTGCATTTACAAGTAATTGGGGTGTTCCAGGAGTACTTCCTACTGAAAATCCTTTGGCATTTTCCGACCAGATGTAGGCTGGAGTTATATCCTGCTCTTCATCACTTGAAAGCTTAATGTAGGCGTCATCGTTTTGTGAAATAAGGTGTAGGTTTCCATTACGTACTTGTAATTTCTGGCTAGGATTTGTTGTTCCAATCCCCACATTTCCAGAAACACTACTATACATATTATTTCCGGAAACAATCCAATCGCCGTCATCACCATCACCTGATATTTCTACCCAGCTTGCCAGCATATTATTATAATACCAGAAACTCTCGGTATCAATATCATAAACCAATAAACCACTTTGGGTTGTTCCAATTGCATTCCTCTCGGTTGTTGACACCCGAGGTACAAGAAATCCTTTATCGGTACTCGAAAGGTCGAGAATGGCTGATGGATCAGGATCAGCACCCGTTTCATTAATTGCTACCTGTGAAAAGGCAACGCTTGCAAAAATTGCAATCAATACTGTAAGTAAAATTGTTTTTTTCATTTTTGATATTTTTTAATTAATACTAATAAATTTTATTATCTGATGATTGTCGAAATTTATCTCCAACCTGTATTTTCCTTTTTTCGCATTTGTATTCAAATTAGTGGAATTTGTATCTCTGATCTCTTTCTTTGTTAACAAACTAATATTTTCATCCATACTCCATACTTCAATACATCCGTTCTTTACAATTTTGTTAAAGGTTACGAAAACTGATTTTTCAATTACATTTACTATACATTGATTCATCTATGATTATTTTTTTCGGCAAACATATCATGCAAATAAAAACGTACAATAAAAAAATGGGCTGTAAACGGTATGCATACATCAGATTTTTAGTATGCAAATAGTAGGCAATTGCAGGTTATTATTTCTTATTTACCTGATTTTCTTATCATTAAAAATAATGATAAAGAAATGCTTATTTGTGATAAAAATAAAGATAGTTTATATGTAGTTTTGTACATTTTATCAAATGTTTTAAATTTATGGAACGAATATTTATAAATGCATACCAAAGAGTTTTCTTATTAATAATAGTTTTTCTTACGTTAACTATGTTTTCTTTTACTAATAACTCCGACAGCTTGAGAGCAGTTTTGAAAAATCAACAGGGAAAAGAAAGAATAGCCACTCTTATGCAATTGAGCGAGGAATTAAAAATCAAACCAAGGGAGAGCCTAAAAGCAGCTAAAGAAGCATATTATTTATCAGACAAAGATAATTATACAGAAATTGCTGACATTGGTTTTAAGATTGCCGGCACTTACAAAAAAATGAACACCTTAGATTCAGCCGTTAAATATTATAGTGTTGCATTATCGGCTTTTAAGATACTTCATGATACTTTCAATATTATGAAAACATCAACTATATGTGGACTTGTACTTCAGAGAATGGGGAATTTTAAAGAGTCAGCTGTACTTTTTAAGTCAGGAATTGACCTGTTTGAACCATATTGGTTAACACATGAAGGGGAATCTAACATAGGTATGAAACATCTTGCTACAATGATGACTAACCTTGGTATTTCATTACGCAATTTGGGGAAATTCGATTCATCACTCTATTATCATACGGAGTCTTACAATTTGAAAGTTAAAATCAAAGCATCATCAAAGATTATTGCAAGGGAAATGGTGAACATTGGTAATTTATATTCGTCAATGGACAGAAACAGCGAAGCAATAGAATATTTTAATGATGCAAATAAACAATTTATAGCATTAAACGACAATTTCTACAAAAGAATATGTTATAATAATATTGGCTTGGCTTTTAAGAGAATGGGAGATACTATTCAAGCCATTTCAAATTATGAGGAATCACTTAAAATTAGTAGAGCAACTAAAAATAATAGAGGGATAGCAATGTCACTGGTAAATCTTAGCAGCCTATATTTTGGATTAGGGGAAATAACAAAAGCAGAAAACGCCCTTATTGAAGCACTTCCTCTTAGCAGGGAAGTCGAAGACAAACAGCTGATTTCAACCAGTATTCAAAACTTTGCAAATATTTATTTTGAAACAGGTAACTATGAAAAAGCTCTTGAATATGCTAATGAGGCAAATAAATTAGTTTCTGAAACCCATGAGATGGTTTTGCAGGAAGAAAACTATAAGTTGCAGTCACAAATTTTTGAAAAACTGGGCAATTACAGACTTTCACTAAAATTCCATAAACTTTACACTTCAATACACGACAGTTTGTTTAACATTGACAATACTCAACGATTCAATGAATTGCAAACTAAATTTGAAACCGCACAAAAGGAAAAAGAGATTATATTACTAAAAAAAGAAAAAGAAAACCAAGACCTTGAACATAAAATACTTAAAAACAGACAACGCACTTTTATTGCTGTGATTATACTGATCGCGATTCTATTTGTGATTATTATTTTTACCGTTGTTATAAAAAGAAAAAAGGATAAACAAATTTTAAAACAAAAGGAATTATTCCATAAAAAAGAAAAAGAACTTGCAGAGACAGAACTGGAAAAAAGCAAACTTAAAGAAAATGAGCTTCAACAATCAATCAGCTATAAATCCAAACAATTAAGTACTCATGCCCTTCACATGATGCAGAAAAATACGATTCTTCAGGAAATTCAAAATGAAGTTAAAGACCTTTCTACAAAAGCAAATACAAACGAAAAACCACGGTACAAAAGAATAAGTCATCAAATAAATCAAAGTTTGCGAGCCGATAATGATTGGGATGTTTTCAGGCTGTATTTTGAAGATGTCAACAAAAACTTCTTTAGTTATTTAAAAAATATAAATCCTGATCTTACGACTAACGATCTAAGATTATGCGCCTTAGTAAAATTAAATATGAACAGTAAAGAAATGGCTTCGGTGTTAAATATAGCTCCCAACAGTATTAAAAGTGCCAGGTACCGGCTTAAGAAAAAACTTAACCTTGACATTGAAGCTGACCTTGAAGAATTTATCAGACGAATAGAATGATTTTTGATTGAGAACTAATTACCCACCTGCACTATTCCGATTTTATCGGAACGGTTTTATATCGAACTGACAGATTTAAACAGAGCAAAGGATTCCATCTTTTAATACTGAAACGCATAAACTTTTCAATTGCCGTGAACATAAAAAAGTTGGTTTTCCCCCAGTTATATCGTGATTTTAATGCATTCATGTTAAATGTCAGTTTAAAAGATGGAATCCTTAATCAAATTTTATTGAATCACAATCTTCTCAATCCTTGATAAATTCATAGCCGTAAAACTGATAAAATAAACTCCTGCAGGTAGTTCTTTTAGATCAAGTTGTTTTATTGTAAATTCGGTAATTCCGGTGAATTCAAAGTTACGATATTCATTACCGGTTAAATCTATAACTTTACACTGTAGATCACCGCTTACCCTTTTTATTGATATATTAAATATTCCTTCGGAAGGATTTGGATAGATTGATAAAGAAGGATACTTATAGTCCTTATCCGATATTCCGGTTATTGAGAAATTCAACATACTATATTCTCCATCGGTTTCAGGGAAAACTTCTTCCATGTATGCATCTCCGTAAGGATTTATATAAGAATAATCAGTTAATAAAAATTCTTCTTCTCCATTTTTACTCCAAACTTTATATGTTGGATGATTTCCGCTTTCAAAAAGATTACTGAAAACCGGAATTGAATTTTCCAAAATATTATCAGAATTTACAACACCTGCTCCTGCAAGTGTTTCTCCATCAAAAACTCCAATTTCATCACCTATATTCAATGCACCCTGTTCAAAATAAATTGTCCAGACCGGATCATAAGGATTGCCGTTTTCGACTTTAAAATGTTCAGGTTTTGGTGTTTTTGCTGCAATTAGTTTTTCTGTGGTTTCTGGATAAATAAGCAAATCCTCAGCATTCATTTTTACAAGATAACCTTCACAAGGTTGCATATCACCAATACTATTTACCCAAACAGGGCCGATTTTTCGGAACATTAATCCCTCTGAATTTCTTATAAAATCAAGATTATCCAATACATCTGCAAAAGCATCAGATGTGTTTACTGGCATTTCGGGAAGAAAACTGATCATCTGATAACCCGTTACCAAATTAATAGGTGTTTGCGGATAAATTACCGAACCACTAATAGTTAAGAAATCGTCGGAGTTCATTTTGAATAAATATCCTTCTGTTGTAATCCAGTCACCAATACTGTTTACCCAAACAGGGCCAATTTTTCTTAACATATATCCTGCCGTATTTCTAACAAAATCAAGGCTTTCAAGATTTTCTGATAAAATATTCAGCATATTTGGGTTTTCGGAAATAATTCGTGTTGAAATGAATTGATATCCGTTTACAAGTGTGTATTCCTGAGCTTCCGGAGTATAGAACAGGGGTACATCTATCATATCATTTGGATACAAACATGGGTCAATATACTTTTCAGGATAAGTATTGGAATCAATATCTAAATAATATTGGCCGCCATCCATAAGCCATTCGGAAAACGATATTCCGGCAAGCTGGCTTTCGTCTTGAATTTCAATCTGAAATCTCAAAAATCCTTTATAAGATGTTTCAACTTCTGTTAAATTGCTTAAAGCAATCGGATAATTTTCATCAATCGGTTGAGTAATAATTGCGTATCTGCCGGGGCTATTATTTGCATCATTAGTAATCAGATATTTTGTTGGATCCATTAATTCCAGGAAACTACAACTTATCCTTTCTTCCACATCAGGATTTTGAGATATTCCATCAATGTTTGAACCAAAAGCGAGAATATCATAATTAAAATAAATTTGAGTTTGAGTATGATAAGTTCCCGGCTCATCACATTTAATCTCAACATCAAATTGAAATAAATTCGGTGAACCCTCAATAATTGTAGGGTTTGCAAAACGCCATGTTAATTGATGATCCTCACCGTTTTTGTTATCCGGTGTCTGTGTTCCTTCGCCATTATTAAGTAACCAAATATCATTTTTATCATTATTGTTCACCTGCGATTCCATAGTGAAATCTCCAGAAAGGAATCCTGAATTTCCTGCTTGTAATGCCCAAACATCGTCTTTATCAGGGTCATCTATTTGCCCGTCTGCATCTCCGTCTCCACCTATCATACCCCAAACACCTGTTCCAATTTCCTTGTGGGCGTTTGCTCCACCGTAAGCCTGCTCTGCTCCGGTAGTGAAATCGTAAGTGTAAACACCGCCGGTTTCTGTTAAAGGATAAGCTGACATTACACCAAGATGATTGCGGTGCCAAACAACTACGAACAACGATTGAATGATTGAATAATTGAATGAGAGAATGGAAGAGCCATCCAAACCAACAATTGAACCATCATTCAACAAAAATGCAGCCTGTTGTGTAATCATGGTTTCGCCGGTTGCCAATGAAGCATCAGTTGTGTCGCGTAATTCTATTAGCACCCAATCCACCACATCTGCATTGGGAATTGAGGCAACGGATTCCGTTCCAGCATAATTCCATGGGGAAGAGTTGTATGGTTGTGAGAGTGGGAGAATACTGTTTAAATCCGTATCCATATTTATTACGTCAAATGGTCCTTCAAGAAATACAGTAATGTCAACAGTAATTTCATGCTCTATATCAGAAGGTTGTTGAAAACCTTGTGTAAGGATATTGCTTCCGTTTATGAAAGTTTCTGTTACCGGTTCTCCGAGTGTCCAGCTTAATGAGCCGCTTGCGTTTGAAAAATACGCACCCGAAGAAGCAATTATTTCGGGGGAAGTTGTCTGTGCCGAAATGAATATCGGCGATAATACGATCAATAATATTGTTAGTGTTTTCATTTCGTTTTTAATTTTTCAATTTCAGCTTGTAGTTCTTTTATCATCTCTTGTTGCTTTTCAATCATCTTCTGTTGTTCCTGCATTCCTTTAACCAAAGGCACGACAAACTCGGCATAACGCAAACCATAAGAAGAGTTTTTATTTTTAGGTTTGTCAACTCCATGAAAATCGTAACCAAGGCTATTTGCCACTTTTTCTACTTCCTGGGCTATGAAACCCGACTGCAATTCTTCTGCTTTCAGGGCTTCGCTTGCCGGTAGGCGTAAGCTGTCGGGAGTTTTATGGAATTGAGCAATAGCATCCATATCCAATCTATAAGTAACAGGGCGGAGTTTTAGAATAAAATCCAAACCTGCTACATCTTCCTTTACTTCTGTTTTAAACCGACCGTCGCTCACATTGGTCCAATTGGCATAACCACCAATAGTACTAACCGAAGAATTTCCAAGCCTGATGGTATTACTTGCCCCCGGTTCTGCATCAAAACCAAGTCCTGTTGAATTATCATAAGAACTTCCTGATGAAAATGCACCATAACCTAATGCAGAATTGGAGGAACCTGTTTCATTGAATTGGAGTGCGAATTTTCCGTATGCCGAATTGGCATTTCCTACTGTGTTTGCGTAAAGTGAGCTATAGCCGGTTGCTGTGTTGTTGACTCCTGTTGTGTTAGCGTAAAGTGACTCACAGCCGGTTGCGGTGTTGCTGCCTCCTGTTGTATTTGAGCAAAGTGAATTATTTCCTGTAGCGGTGTTTTTGTTTCCTGTTTCGTTATTGAAAAGCGAATAAACACCACTTGCGGTATTACTCCATCCTGTTGTGTTAGAGTAAAGTGATTTATTTCCTGTAGCGGTGTTGCTGTTTCCTGTTTCGTTATTGAAAAGCGAATAAACACCACTTGCGGTATTACTCCATCCTGTTGTGTTAGAGTAAAGTGATTCATATCCCGTTGCGGTATTTCGGGTACCTATTGTATTTGTAAAGAGAGCTTTAGAACCTAATGCTGTATTCCACATTGCAAAATTGCCAATTGCATCTGTTCCATTATTAAATAAAGCAGAATCACCTATGGCAACAAGGTTGCTCTTGTCGGTATTACTATACAATGCACCAACTCCAACTCCAACATTGGAATATCCTGTTTCGTTTGAATATAATGCCATTCTGCCATTGGCAACGTTACTACTTCCTGTTGTGTTATGATTCAGCGAGAATGAACCATTTGCGTTATTATAATTCCCCGTTGTGTTTGTATAAAGTGAATAAACACCATTTGCGGTATTGTCATGCCCCGTAGTATTATTTCTAAGTGAGGCAAAACCATTTGCGATATTCCTAAATCCTGTTGTGTTGTCATAAAGCGAACGAACACCGTTTGCATTATTTCTTGCTCCTGTTGTGTTGTTAAAAAGCGCAAAAACACCGTTTGCCGTGTTATCCCATCCGGTTGTGTTATTATAGAGAGATTGATAACCGTTCGCAGTATTGCCCCCGCCAATTGTGTTTGAATAAAGTGCTTTAGAGCCAACAGCAGTATTTTTGATTGAATGTAATGGCTCTGTAGCCCCAATACCATTGTTATATAACGCAGAATCACCAATGGCAACGAGACCGTCTTTTGTTGTATTATTATATAAAGCTGCCGTTCCTAAAGCAATATTATGATTATTGGAAAAGTAATCGTTTTCGCCGGCTCCTTCTCCTATAAATACTGAACCTCCGGTACCCGTTTGCCATATATGGCCTGCAACATCCAACGTAGCTCCAGGTGTAGTTGTTCCTATTCCCACATTACCGCTTACATTAGAATTCATATCATCACCCGAAACAGTCCAGTCATCATCTCCTAATATAGCAGGGTCAGTCCAGATTGCCGTACCATCAGCATCAGATATCATTACTCTACCATCAGCTTCATTGCCATCAACCATCATGATAGAACCGGCAACATGCAGGGCTTCTTGAGGAGATGTTATACCTATTCCAACATTTCCGGTGTTTCTTATTACTATCCTGGGTTCTCCATCGGTTACAACAGCAACGGAATTAACATAGGGGCTTGACAACCCGGAATTTTCAAATCCTGCACCAAAACGATAGGCCGCATCATTGGCTGTTCCAAAAGATGAAATTATTTTTTCATCAGATTGGATATCACCATCAACTGATAATGCTTTTGAGGGTGTGTTTGTGTTGATACCTACATTTCCGGCAGTATCAACATAAATCCCCTGATTATCGCCATCGTTTGAAAGCCAACTACTGTCTAACTGAATATTTTGGGTGGCGGTATGGTCACCAAGATTATCGCCTGATAATGATATCTGTGTATCAACATAAAGTTTTGAGGCTGCTTCGGTATCTGTTGTTGGAGATACAAGGTTAGTTATGCGATTGTTGGCCATATCCAAATCCTCTGTTGCAGTATGGTCGCCAAGGTCATCGCCAGGTACACCGGTTAATCCGGAGCCATCACCGGTAAAACCAACTGCTGATACTTGTGCGTTCATGTAAATATATCCGTTATGGCTGATTACCATCCTCTCCATACCCATTGTATAAAAAACAATACTATCGCTATTACTGTTTATTTCAGTATCAATCCATGTGTTGCCATCGTCATCTGATATTTTGTTGTTGATACCCGAACCGGGAAGCGTAACAGTGTTTCCATCGCTAATGCTTAGATTGTTGCCGGCAATGGACAATGTTTGTAATTCATTTGCCGGGTCTGCATCAGCATCATCAATATTTGCTGTATTTTCAGAATACAGGGAGTATGGGACACTTAACAATTGTGTTGTTCCCATTGAAGTAAAACTGCTTCCTCCTGCTGGGTCGAGTTCCACTTCAAGATACTTTGAATTTGTTCCCCAGTCTATTGCTGAAAAAGTACCGGAAACAGGTACTCCTGTCCCAATTTCCATGTTTGCCAAACCGAATTGGTTGGTCATTACCGTGTGGGTTTCGCTGTACACTACAACACCGGTTGCATCCACATCGTGAATATTAAAGCGTAAACTTACATTTTGGTTTTGAATAGTTTCACCTGCGGCATCGCGTACTACTGTTTGGTATTTGAAAGCCTGCGGTGTTTGAGCAATTGCTGATATGCTTATCAGGATTGCTGCTGCTGTTAAAAAATTTCTAATGTTTTTCATTTTTTTAGATTTAGTTATTAATTAATAGATCATACAGTTTGTTTCATTTCGACCTTTCAGGTTGCTATCGCACAAGTCTTTCTTCAACTTGAAAGGTCTATGGTTTCATAACTTCATTTATTTAAGGGTAAATGATTTTTTTATTTTCATTTTATCCGAATCAATTTTTATCCAATATTTCCCTTCAGGCTGTTCAAGAGTGATAACTTCATAAAAACTATCAGTTATCTTTTCTCTAAAAACTATATTTCCAAGTGAATTGGTAATAACCAATTTTCCATTTTGCAGTATTTCATCTAAATGAACATAAATAGTTTTTTCTTTTACTAATAGCATAAATGAATTCATTGCCTAAACTTTTATCAATTCGTTAATAAAAAATCTATGCAAATATATGTCCTCACATATAGCAGAAGCAAGTTTTTATTGGGATAAAAAGTGGACAAAGGGCGAAAATAAAGTAGATTAAAGGTAGATATTCAACTATAAAGAAAATTCTTATTTGCCTGTTTTTGTGACACTTGTGTAATCCAGGCATTTTCTCAATAAATTATTTAATTTTAGAACAAAGTAGATTTTGTAATTTTGACCCAAATTAAGAAAACAAAGTATAAATCTTGTTGAAATGAAATTAGCATTATTAGTAACTATATTTTTTCTTTTAATAATTCCAATAAAAGCACAAGACTCAGAAATCGACAGTCTGTTGCAAATATTAACTTCCGTTGATGAGCAGCGGAAATCAGAAATCTATAACAGAATTGCAAGATTGTATTATTACGATAATCCTCAAAAAACCATTAAGTATGCTGAAAAAGCACTATTATTTGCTGAAAAATTTAATAATGAAGAAGAAAAATATTCTGCTTTTGTTCACAAAGGCGTAGGATATTCTATGCTTGGTAATAATATAAAAGCGATAGAATTTCATTTGCATGCTCTTAATAAAGCAAAGGATTTAAAGGATAAAGAAAAATTAGCAAGGGTTTATAATGAACTTGGGATTGATTATAAATTCTCGGCAAATTTTGAAAAATCTCTTGAATATTATCTACAATCTTTAAGCATTTATGAGAAATTGTTAATTGAGAATAATACAATTAAAAACAAAAAAAGAAAAGCTTCTGTATTGAATAATATCGGTGTGCTGTATGATAAATTAGGTAATTTGGATAAAGCACTCGAATACCTTCTTAGTGATTATGAAATTAGTAAACAAATTGATGATAAAGAGGGTCTTGCAGCGGTATTACTTAACATTGGAGTTATTTTTGAAGAAAAAGGAGAAAATGAAAAGGCGCTTGAATATTTTAATCAATCAATTGCCTTAAGCGAAAAATTTGGATACCAAAAACACACAGCATCAGCACTAGCAAATATAGGTCTTATATATATTGAAATGGAAAAATATAAAACCGCTCTTGAATATTCAATGAAAGCTTTAAATATTTACAATGATATTGATGACAAAAGGCTTGCTTTAAGTACGGTGAACAATATTGCGGGTATTTACCTGGAGATTGGTGAAAAACAAAAAGCATACAAGTATTTAACAGATGCCTTAGATTTGGGTAAAAAAATTAATGCGAAAGATATTGTGATCAATACATATCAGTTCCTGGCATCATATTATTTTGAAATTCAGAAATATAAAAAGGCTTATGAAATACAAAAAGAGTATTTGAAGCAAAAAGATTCGCTATTTAGTTTCGAAATGGCTGATAAAATTGCCGAAATACAAACGAGGTATGAAATTGAGAAAAAAGTAAAAGAAATTGAAATACTCACAAGAGATAATGAAATACAAACCTTGAAAATAAAACGAAAATCAACCCAGGTTTATATTCTTGTTATTATTGTAATACTCATTATCCTTTTGCTTCTTATTACTTTCTTGATGTTCAACAGAAGACGATTGAAGCAAAAGCACTATAAAATTGCATTGGAAAAAAGTAAACTATTGGAAAGCAAACTAAAAGAGAAAAATGAATACCAAAGCAAACAACTAACTACTCACGCTTTAAATATGCTTCAAAAAAACAAACTGCTTCAGGAAATGGAAAACGAACTAAAAACATTTGCACCCAAAACCGATGATACATTAAAGAAAAAGCTGAACAATATCAGAAGGCAAATAAAAAGAAATATGAATACAGAAAAGGATTGGCACTTATTTAAACTGTATTTTGAGGAAGTAAATGAAAATTTCTTCAATATCCTTCAAAAGAGATATGATGGTTTAACAACGGGTGATCAGAGATTAGCTGCTTTAATTAAACTAAATTTGAATATAAAAGAAGCTGCTGCTGTTTTAAATATTTCGCCTGATAGTTTAAAGAAAGCACGATACCGCCTTCGCAAAAAACTTGGGCTAAACAACAGAGAAAATTTAACCGACTTTTTATCACAACTTGATAATTGTAATCCCTAACTTACAGAGCATAAGTTTTCTGTAATGTTCAATTTCGTTTTTAACACTACAAAAAATTGTAATTCTGCGAATTGTTACTCAAATTCTTTTTAAAATTGTATGAATAAAAAAAAAGAATATACATACTTATATTTACAGCCTACCTGATAGGTTTAGATAGAGCAAAGGATTCCATCTTTTAAAAAGATGGAATCCTTAATCAAATTTTATTGAATCACAATCTTCTCAACTTTAGATAAATTCCTACCCGTAAGGCTTATAAAATAAACTCCCGCAGGTAATTCTTTCAAATCAAGTTGTTTTACCGTAAATCCTTTGATTCCTGTAAATTCAAAGTTACGATATTCATTACCGGTTAAATCTATTACTTTACACTGTAGATCACCGCTTACTCTTTCTATTGAAATATTAAATATTCCATTGGAAGGATTTGGATAAATTGTTAATGAAGCATATCTAAAATTATCCGATAATCCTGTAATAGAAAAGTTTAATAGACTATATTCTCCATCTGCTTCGGGGAAAATTTCTTCCATGTATGCATCTCCGTAAGGATCAATAAATGAATAATCACTTAATAAGAATTCTTCATTTACTTCACTATTCCAAACTTTAAATGTAGGATAATTTCCGCTTTCAAAAAGATTGCTGAAAACAGGAATAGAATTTTCCAAAATATTTTCAGAAACTACAATTCCAGCTCCTGAAAGTGTTTCTCCATCATAAACTCCAATTTCATCACCTATGCTAAGTGCTCCCTGTTCAAAATAAATTGTCCAGACTGGATCATAAGGATTGCCGTTTTCGACTTTAAAATGTTCAGGTTTTGGAATTTTATATGCAAGCAGATTATCTGAGGTTTCAGGATAAATAAGAATATCATCAGCATTCATTTTTACAAGATATCCTTCACAGGGATGCATATCACCTATACTATTTACCCATACAGGCCCGATTTTACGAAACATAAAGCCTGCTGAATTTCTTACAAAATCAAGGTTAGTTACAACATCTGCAAAAGCATCAGAGGTGTTTACCGGTGTTTCAGGTAAAAAGCTTATCATTTGATAACCTGTAACCAAATCAATAGGTGTTTGCGGATCAATTGTTGAACCGTTAATAGTTAAGAAATCGTCAGAGTTCATTTTAAATAAATATCCTTCGGTTGCTGTCCAGTCACCAATACTGTTTATCCAAACCGGGCCGATTTTCCTTAGCATCAAGCCTGCCGTATTTCTGACAAAATCAAGGCTTTCGAGATTTTCAGATAAAATATTCAGCATGTTTTGATCTTCGGGTATAATGTGTGTTGAAACAAATTGATAACCTTCCTGAAGTAAATAATCCTGAGTTTGTGTTGAAGAAACATTAAAGTGAATAATAAATCTATCGGGATCATCTTTGGGATTTGCTGTGAAACTATAAACCGGATTTTCATTAAGATCGCTTGTGGTTCCACTTAAAACATCTTCCAAAATGATACTTGCTTCAATAAAACTTTGCAGCTCGGAAGCTATTATTGTATAATTTCCAGATTCAACAACATTGTATGATAATGGAATTGAAATACCGTATTCTAAAAGCATGTTTGGCAAAGTATTGATCGCAAGCCCAAAATCTTCGGGGGTTTTTGAATAAAGATGATTAACATTATCGCTTACAATGAATTTATAAGCATCATATTCGCTATCGAAAAATTCGGTTGCATTTTCATTAAAACAAATTATTGTTTCATCGTTAAATATTCCACCTTGGGCTGATAATCTTAAGAAATTAACTTCAAGGTCTTTAAAAACCGATTCGCCTTGATGAAGCCTTGCTGAATTATCCGTATAAAATGTTCCGATATTTCCCGGTGAGTCAACTTTTAGAAAAAAGCCTTGTCCGCCTGAAATATACTGAGTTGCTCCGTTGATTTCAGATCCACCCTTTAGATAAATTGAAAAATCACCGAGGCCTCCGTTCAAAGTATTATCCCAAAAATAGAAGGCATTGCCAAGAGTAGTTAAAGTAACACCCGAACTTTCAATATCTATTAATGAAGGATAAGGATTTCCGATCAAATTAAAACCATCGTAATTAGCCGAGGAGTTTTCGGTATAAGTTAAACCGGTGATTGTCTGAGTAGCTGTGAAAAGATTTCCTGTATAATAAACCGTCGTATTTTCAGCGAATGAAGCTGCGTAACCTTGCAAAACATTCAAGGATTCATCAGGATTTAGGATCGGAATAAAACTGCTTATTGTCTCATTATAATTCAAAAGCATTCCGCCGGCAAATATTCCCGACAAAACACCTTCTGCCTGGGGTGAAACATAATGCCATACATCTTCTCCGCCCGTGAGATATTGCTCAACTGTAAAGACTCCGCTTCCGGTAATTGTTCCGTTATCAAGCAGTGAGCCTGTGCCGCTTAGATCCGATTTAATTGTAAAAACACCGCTGTTTGAAAAATCGTCGTTTAAGGTTAATTCAATTTCGGGATTTACATTTAAACCTCCCGACGCAATTTCAAGAGTGCCGTTACAGTCTAAGTTGCCGTTTAATTCAAGTTCGTTTGAGAATTTCTCAACAAGCATGTTTTGAAAAGTATTCGTACCTTCAATGCTTTGAGATTCTGTGCCGGAAAACTTAATTGTTCCCTCACCAAGATCAAGTGAAGGATTATTGTTTTTCCAATCGCCCTGCAAATTAATGTATGAATCGGTACTTACCTTTACGTTAGTGTTTTCATTTATCACCCATTGGGCTTTTATTTCTTGCAAATTCCAGCATAACATTATTAAAAAGATTAGCTGGAGGGTTATTTTTGTTTTCATAATTGTTATTTTTAAAGTTTAAATTCAATTGTCATTAAGTTGTCATTAAGTTGTCATTAAGTAGTCATTAGGTTGTCATTAATTGTCGACTGCTGACTGCCAACTGCCAACTTCCGACTTCTGACTTCCGACTTCTACTTACAATTAACAAAAATAGTGATTTTTCCCTGTCCTGCTGAATTTTCCAATGCTTTACCAAGAATTCCGGTATCTGCCCAGCTATCCTGACTGTTTAATGTCCTGGCTTTTCCTACTGTTTCGGAAATGGTAAGTTTCTGGCCTGCCTGAATGCCTTTTGAATCACTTATTTTCACCTCTGCCTGACCGAATACTATTACTGAAAGGTAATCTCCTTGCGAAACATTTCCACCGGCATGTTCAAAGCTTTTTTTCTTTTCAGGGATTTCTCCTTCGGGAGCATCTTCTAACTCTTCACGAATAGTTACTTTATATTCAACTACTCCGAAAACAGCCTGTGAATTTGATTTGGTAGCCTTGTTGATATTAACAACAGGAAAACCTTCACCATCCAAAACATTTTCTTCCAATCCACCGGCAATACATACAATATCGCCCGGCTCTAATGTGGAGTTCCCTTTATTTTTAGCATATGAACTACTCCCTTTTGAAGTAACATTATAAGCATGAACTTTATCAGGAGTATATAAGCCCCATTCATCATATATATTTCCCGTCGAGGAATACATTGCCCTATCACCGGCATAACGTACATACACCCCATCATCGTCGGCATGATATATATATAACCCATCATCGTCAACATCATTTATATAAACTCCATCATCACCGGCGGTACCGACATAGACTCCATCAAGATCGGCATTAGCCACTTTAAAACCATAATCACCGGCATCATACACATAATAACCATCACCACCAGCATAAGATACAGAAACACCATCATTACCGGAATAGCCGACATACAAACCATACCCTGAAGCTCCTTCAACTTCAAATCCATTATCAAGGGTACTAGTTAAAGTGGTCGTTATTGTTCCTGCTTTTTTAATATGTACACCATCAATATCGGTCTGACCGACATAAAGCCCATGACCTTCGGCTCCGGCTATGCTAAATCCATTCTTATAATAGCTTACGTTTTGAGTTGAAGGATTTCCTGCATTATATATAACAACACCATTCTCTTCCGCCTCATATATATAAACACCATTATTATCAGCCCTGCCAACATAAAGACCGTTACCTTGCGCCCCGGCAACCTCAAATCCATTCTTAAAAGAACTTGTGTACTGTGTTGAAGGATTTCCTGCATTATATACGTTAAATCCATCGTCTCCAGCTCCACAAACATAAACGCCATCCTCTCCCGCCGTAATTATATTAACACCATCATCTCCCGCCTCATTTATATAAACACCATTCTCTTCCGCCTCATATATATAAACACCATTATTATCAGCCTTGCCAACATAAAGACCGTTACCTTGCGCCCCGGACACCTCAAATCCATTCTTAAAAGAACTGGTAAATTGTGTTGAAGGGCTTCCTGCATGATATACATAAACACCATCGTCTCCCGCTTCATCTATATAAACACCATCATCTCCGGCTTCATTAATATAAACACCATTGTCTCCGGCATCATAAACAAAAACTCCATTGGTTCCGGCATAAGCTACATGAACTCCATAGTTATCTGCATCATAAACTGAAACTCCATTCACATCAGCATGGCCAACATAAAGTCCGTGGCCATCTGCTCCAGCAACCTCAAATCCATTCTTATAAGTACTTGTGTTCTGTGTTGAAGGGCTTCCTGCATGATAAACATAAACACCATCGTCTCCTGCTTCATTTATATAAACACCATCGTCATTTACATCATCAATATATACGCCATTATCTCCGGCAGAGTTTACGGAGATTCCATTATAATTTGCATGGCCAACAAATAGTCCATTCCCTGAAGCTCCTTCCACCTCAACACCATTGTCCAGTGTACTGGATAGAATTGTAGTTACTGCCCCGGCTTTTTTAATATGTACACCATCGTCATCGGCCTGGCCTACATAAAGCCCGTTATCTTCTGCTCCGGCAACCTCAAATCCGTTTTTTGTTGAGCTTGCACTCTGTGTTGTTGGAGTTCCCGCCTTATAAACATAATATCCATCGTTTCCTGAATTACCTACATATACACCTTTATCGGTTGAATTATTAACTTTAATTCCATTTTGCCCGGCATTATCTATTTCTACTCCATCATAATTAGCAGATTTTATATAAGCTCCATCATAGCCGGAATATCCAATCCAAAGGCCATAACCCTGAGCCCCCGCAACTTCAAAACCATTTGCATAACCACTTCCGGTGTTAGAGGTAGGAGTTCCTGCTTTATAAACATAAACACCATCTCCACTTGCTTCATGAACTGAAACTCCATCCAGTATTTTTGCAATACCGTTTACCTGAAGTTTTTCAACAGGATTATTTGTACCAATTCCTACTTTTCCATCGGTTTTTACAAAAACTCCTTCACTACCACCATCCCCGGATAAGTAATAATTACCAAGTTTAACATTTTGTGTTGCAGTATGATTTCCGAGGTTATCTCCGCTATTATTATCAACATACTGCTTTGTTGCAGCATCACTGTTTAAAGTGGGAGTTGTTAGATTTGTTATCTTATGACTTGCCATATTGAGGATAGAGGTTGCAATATGGTTTCCGAGGTTGTCACCTGAAATACCTGTTAATCCGGAACCATCACCTGTAAATGCAGTTGCTTTAACCGTTCCGTTTACATCAAGTTTTGTTGAAGGATTATTTGTACCAATACCGATATTACCATTGTTATTTATAGTAAATCTATCAGATGACCCCAAACTTGTTCCATCTGAAATTTTAAATTTATCATCATCAGAGTCATCTACTCCAAGAGAAAATTTTGTTTCACCTAAACCAAATCGTATCCTTGGGTCAGATGTAGGATAACTTCCTCCCCATGTGGCATCAATTACAAGTTCATTGGCATCCCCGCTTCCGTTGTCTTCAATTATAATATTTCCTAAAACCTCCAAAGCATAAATCGGAGAATCAATTCCAATACCAACATTGCCATTAGTTGTAACAAAAATACCTTCGTTTCCACCATCATTAGAAAGCCAGTTGCCGCTTAACATAACATTTTCGGTGGCAGTATGATTCCCCATATTATCACCTGCGATACCTGATAACCCTGAACCATCGCCGGAAAATGATGTGGCTGTTACAGTACCCGCAACATCTAATTTTGTTGTAGGAGTTGTAGTACCAACACCAACATCACCCTCAGTGGTAACGAATACACCCTCTTCTCCTCCATCATTGGATAACCATTTGCTATTTAATTTAATATTCTCTGTGGCTGTGTGATCACCAAGATTATCACCACTATTATCAACATATTGTTTTGTAGCGGCATCAGTGTTTGCTGTAGGCTCTGTTAGATTTATGATCTTATTATTTGCCAAATTAAGAGTTTCGGTAGCCGTGTGATTTCCGAGATTGTCACCCGCAATACCTGTTAAACCAGAACCATCGCCG
>Ga0233437_1003457_pt1 | contig 20741 bp, 37 predicted proteins | sample SI_122_August201_FD_182714 | JGI IMG/M metagenome (GOLD analysis project Ga0233437, IMG submission 182714) | Seawater microbial communities from Saanich Inlet, British Columbia, Canada - SI_122_August2016_200_MG | ecosystem: Environmental > Aquatic > Marine > Inlet | place: Canada: British...
TCGGGGGGGGGCGCCGGTGTCGGCGTGGGCGTCGGTGGCGGCGTGGGCGTCGGTGTCGGCGTGGGCGTCGGTGTCGGCGTGGGCGTCGGTGTGGGCGTGGGCGTCGGTGTCGGCGTGGGCGTGGGCGTCGGTGTCGGCGTCGGTGTCGGCGTGGGCGTCGGTGTCGGCGTGGGCGTCGGTGTCGGTGTCGGCGTGGGCGCGGGCCCAGGGCCCGACATCAGCTCTATCGCCGCGTCGATCCGCTGCGCGTCGGCCACATAGAGCGCAACCGGCACGGAAACCCTCGGCCCCGTGTTCACTACCCTGAATGCCATGAGCCCGCCCTAGTGGTCGGCGTCCACCGTGCAGTATGACGCCCGGGGATTCTGTTCCCCCTCCGGCGTCGATATGCGCGCGTCCCGCCCGCCTCGCTGCTTCGCCAGCGCAAAGAACTTCTCAGCGGCGAGCTTGCGAACGCTGTTGCGCTCCGCCGTGGTGATCGCCCCCGCGTCCACCTTCTTGGCCCCGCTGAGTAGCTCCTGCCAGGTGACGCCGCTCGTGCGCTGGGCGAGCGCGCGGGCGACAGACTCGCGCACGAGCGGCCCGTTGTCGGGCGACATCACGGGGGTCTGGCAGACGCGCCCCGACTGCGAGCCTTGCCCCAGCATCGTGCCGAGCACGTTGCCGAGCTGCGAATTGTCGGTGCGATACATCGTCACGGGCACGCTCGTCGCCGCCCCGTCTCCGGCGACCCGTAGAGCGCCGAGCCCGCCCGACGCCGCGTTACGCCTTAGCGCCATGTCACTACCCCTCCAGTGCAACAGCGGGGCACGACGTGCCCCGAGAACTTCTCAAGCTGCGTCCTGCCGTCCCGCAGCGACGAGACAAGCCGCGTCTCCCTCGCGTTGCGGCTCCAGTAGAGCCACCAGCCTTGCCCATACGAGTGCATTTCATTGCCCGCCTCCAGCGGCGCGTTGCCCATGTGCGTCGTCGTGGCGTATGCCTCGCTCACGGTCGGCCCTCGCGTTGTGCCGCCAGCACGGCGTCTGCGTATGCCACCTGGCGCGGATTGTCGGGGTCCGCGGTGCCCCCGTTGTATGCCATGAGGGCCCGCCGCGTGTCGCCGTCGTAGCGCTCCAGTTGCCACGCGAGGTATCGGACCCCGTAGTAGACGCCTGGGACGTTCATCAGGGCCCGGGGATCGCTCCCCCTCCAGCCCATCTGCTCCGCCGTGCCGGGCTTTACCTGCATGACCCCGTAGACGGTCGTGCCGTCCTTCTCAGGCGTCGCCACGGGCGTACCCTTGCTCTCCTGCCATATCACGGCGCGCGTGAGCGAGGGCGGCACGCCAGCCGCCGCGCTCAGCCGGTCGGCTTCGTGCAGGATCAAGAAGCGGTGAAGCTGCCGGAGCCAACGCACGACGCCCCCTACTGCCCGCCCGGATAGAACGGGTTATTGAGCTGCCCGACCTTGTAGAGCAAGACGCCCTTGAGCTGCACGGTCAGCGTCGCGCTGCTCCCCGTGAGCATCTGATATTCGAGCTGAACCACGGCGCTCGGCCCCAGGTAATACGCATGATCCCATGGGACGAAGCCGTTGCCGTAGATTCCCGCGACGGGCGTGCGGTTCTGACTGAACCCGACGCCCGTTGTGCCGTCGGTGAGCCGGTATGCCCAGGTGCCCGTGCCGACGGTGTTAGCTGCCATCTCCCCGCCGACGAGGAACGGGAGATTTTGGTTGGTGATGAATGCCCCGTTTGTCTGGACGGTGTTGACGGTCTCCGCCTGATCGCCCCCGAGCTTGTAGGAGACGGGCAAATAACCCTGCTCCCGCGCGCTCTGGATCATCTCCGCCATGCCGGGGATCGGCTGGTAGTCCTGTCCCATGCCCTCAGCTCCCGCGCGGGTTGCAGGAGCGGCGCCACGCGCGCCGCCCCTCCGTTGCCGTGCTAGTTGGTGATCGCCTGATCGAGCACGCCTATCAGATACCAGCGGGGCACGACGGCCGCCGCCAGCGTGATCGCCGCGTGGTGAGTCATCGTGCCGACGATGTTGGTGCCCGACGGGATCAACAGCGGCGGCGACCAGACCTCGGTCGCGGCGGGAGCGGCGGGCCCCAGGTTGAGCGCGATAGCCGTCGCGCCCGCGACGCCGCTGATGCCGAACCCGGACGGGGCAGCCTCAACGGGCGACTCCCAGACCTTCGTGCCGTCCAGCTCCAGCGCGATGCTCACGCTGTTCTGGTAATGCTCGATGTCGACTTCAGCCGTGTTGGCGGGTATCGAAATGCCCATCTTCACGGCGCGGAGGCCCCAGTTGTTGGGCATCTGCCCCGACTGGCTGAGGTTCGTCATGTTGGCGCCCTTCGTCGAGGACTGCCCAACAGCGAAATAAGTGAATGAGAGGTTTGCCGTTATCGCCGTCGCCTGCGAGACGGAATCGTAGACCGGATACCATAGCGTCCTGTCCTGATACGGCACGCCGTCCGGTGCGGTCCTCTGGACCATCGGTGCTGCGTTCATGCGTTCCCAATCCCCCCATCGGGGTGGTTGCGGGCCCGTGCCCCGCGTCGTGTCGAGCTAGACGACGCCCGCGAGGTTGCGGGCGGGGTCAGGCGTCGCCATGCTGGCGTAATGGTCCAGCTCGCCGACGGTCGCGTGCCCGACCTGCTCGGGCGTCGCGTATGCGTTGAGCAGACCGACCCCGCCGGACAGGTCGAAGCCCGTCAGCCGGGTAGCGAGCGCGGTGAGCGCGTTTGCAACCGGAACGGCCGCCCACGCCTGACCGAGCCCCTGGAGCGGGGGTACGAAGCGTTCGACCAGTCCGCCCGTGATGAGCGCGAGGGCCGCAACCGACCCCGCCTCTATGGTCGGGTCGCTCGCCTGCGGGATCATGCCCGACACGAGCCCGAACGCCTGGCGCGATGCGATGTCACCCAGGGCCCCGACGCCGCCCTGCTTCAGCGATCCTGCGACGTATTCCCCGGTATCACGCCCGAGGAAATCCAGCATTCCCATGCGATCCCTTCCTGCTGGCTGGTGCGTGTAGCTTTGCAGCGCCTCGCCACGTATACCGGCCGTGCAAATCTCGCACTCGACCTGTCGTGCCACGCTCTGCCCCTAGCGATAGGACGCGCAGCGCCTCTGCCGACCGTGGACGGTGTTGACCGTCTTGTAGCGCTCGCACACGCGCCCCTTGTTGGCGGGACGCCTGCCGCGCCCGCTCGACTTCGACCGGCTGGACGGGCGTCGCTTCGCGCCCGACATCCGCTGGAGCTTGAATCGACCGTCCCGGCCCCAGCACCCCTCCTGCCGCCGACCGTCAGCGCGTCGGATCGTCTTGCACCCGGTTGTCCTCATGCCGTCGCCCCTCTCATGGTCTTGATATGCGGCGCGAGCAACCAGGCTGCGCCCACCAGTCCGCTGCCGATACCGAGCCAGACCAGGCCCGGCGTGCGGCGACTCTCGCACAGGCGGCGCGCGTCCTCGACCGTGGACGCCTCCCCGCGCTGTAAGACGCCCTCTACGCACGCGTGGAAGGCGCGGGCGTCGCTGCTTCCCTCCCACAAGCCTCGCAGACGCCAGGCGAGCCAGCCGGCTCCCCCTGCGATTGCGACGGCTCCCAGCACGAGCGGGGGGATGCCCAGCCCCGTGCCCGAGCACATCCCGCAATCGACTACGCCCAGCTCTCGGGCGCAGCGGCGATACTGCCCGAGCATGTGCGCGACCCGTCTGCGCTCGGGCCCCGAGAGCGCGCCCCAGCCGCCTACGAGCGCGGCGAGGTTGTCGTAGCTGCCGTTGAGCATCGCCATTGCGTCTGCTCGGTTCATCGCTTCCCGTCCTCGACGGTTCGCACGGTGATCGTCGGCCGCGTCGCTCGGGCGTGCCGTGATAGCCAGCGCTGCCACGCCGCCGCCAGCGATCCGTGCGACTTCACCAAGCGGGCGACCTCGCGGCACTCCAGCTCTAGGTAGGCCGCGATCCCCGCCGCGCTTCTAGGGCCCTTCATCCGCCGGGCCCCCTCCCACGACGCGCACGCCGTCTGTCACGTCGATAGGCTGCCTGAAGCGCACGTGCGGCGCGAGCGCTTCGCGGATGTCCGGCCGCAGCATTAACGCGAGCGCGATGATGCTGACGCCCGCCTTCAGCTTCCCGTTGACGACGAAGCCAACGCCGAACCCGATGGCCCCCGCCTGAAACGACGGGTCGCTTAGAATCTGCCCCACCGGCAGCCGCACGGGCACGAAGGCGTCGGGCCCGTCGCCTAGACCTTCGAGCACTGCAATGTCGCCCTCTGCCATCACTACCGCCTCGAAAGAGCCCAGACGAGCCCGCCGAGACCCAGGCCGCCTACTGCGAGAATGGGCACCCAGGGTATCGGGTTCCCGCCAATGGGGAGCGCGGGGGGCGTCGGCCCCGGCAATGGTCCCGGGCCCGTGGGCGTCGGAACGCGCAGCGACGGACAGCACGACGCGATACCGAACATGCAGCACGCCCGCTCGGCTATCCCCAACGCATCGTCCGGGTTGGCGGGAATCCAGCCGCTACCGTCTTCGCCGAGGAAATAGCCGGAGCCGTCGCCGCCCTTGCCGAGCCCCCCGAGCCCCGCCATGTGTGGCGCCAGTCGCGCCGTGCGCGCCGCGCTCAGCGCCGCCGAGCTGTTGCCTAGCATCCCGCCCCCTCCGCCGGAGCTGGGCCCGCCCCCGGTGCTCCCGCCGCCTACCCCGCCAAGCCCGGGGTCGTGATATTCGCCGTCGAACGTCCCAAAATCGAGCCAGCCGCCGCCCGCCCCGCCGATGCGTGATCCGGGCGCGCTGATGCGTATGCGGTATCGCCCGCTCTGCGGCTGGACGCGTCCGCTGTCGTCTTCGCCGTCCTGCCACCGTATGCCTATTTTGCGCGTCGCGCTCGCGTCGGTCACGGGCCAGAAGCGATTGCGGGACATCCGGTTATCGTGGCGCCGTATCGTGACCCAGCATCGCTGCGCCGGGTCGTATGCGTCTATCTCGTAGTGGATCGTCCGCACGCGGCTCGTCAGCGTAATCTGGTGCGTCGGGCCCGCCGGTTCCGTCAGCGCCATAAGCTGCCGGTCGCGGGGCATGACGATTGACGAGCCAACGCACAGGTCGGGGATCGGGTCGCCGTCCCGCACGTCTGGCGTCACCGGGGGCGGGTCCAGTCCGGGCGGCAGCACGTCGCTCGGGTCGCGCGGCTTCGACTCGTCTAGCCCCCGCTTGCCCAGGTAGGCGGCGGCGGCGAAGAACAGCGCGTCAATGGGCGTGACTGCCATGGTGTCGCCCTACGTGAGCACTGCGAACCCGGCGAGAATCCCGGCGAACGCTAGATACATCAGCCCCGTGGTCTGCCTCTGCCGCTTGTCGATAACCAACAGCTCAGCCGCGATCCGCTGGCGCTCTATCTCGGTCGCGTCGTGCGACCTCGACACGAGCGCCGCCGCCTGCTCGCTTGCCGCCTCCCCCGACCTGTGCGCGGCGTATGCGGTCGCGCCCGCCGATATTGCCGCCGCCGCCAGGGGCACGAGAAACGCGAAGCCGAGGCCGTCGCCCGCCAGCTCGCCGCCAGCTCGCGCGCGTGCCTCCGCCGCGTAGCCCTGCCGCGCGCCGCTCACGCCCGCCACCTGCGCGCCCAGCATTAGGCTGCCACCTTCGCTATGATCCGGGGCCCGAAGACGAGCGCGGCGACGACGAGAACAGCGCGGAATACGCCGCCGCCCGAGCCCGCCCGGTCTGCGCCGTTCCCAATTCCCGGCGAGCCCGGGCCCGATGCGAGGAAGGGCACGGGGCGCCCATCCGCGACGCCGACCGTCCGAGACCGTGTGATACCGTCGGTCTCCCAGCCTAGAGCGCTGTCAACCGTCGTGTCGGCCGCAAGCCACTCGCCGGGGGAGACTTCGACCAGCCCATAGACGTGGTTAAACTTGCGATCCGGGCGCGTGCTGATTGCCCGGAGGGCGACGGGGTAGCCCGCCGCCTGCGCCATCGAAGTGAGTAGCACGGTCTGCCCGTCGCAGTCGCTCGTGCCCAGCTCCAGCACGCGCTCCGCGCTCTCGTAGGTGTCGAGTAGGTGCGGGTCGCGCTTGTAGCGGATGTTCCCCCGCACGTGCCGTCGGAGCGCGGCAATTTCCATGCGCCCGTTATGCTCGGGCACCCGCGCCATGCCCCGACGCTTCCCGCCGAGAGCTAGCGCCGTCTCTTTGTGGACCACGCCGGAGCGCTTACCCTTCTCGGTCAGCTCCGCCAGCACGCGGAAGCTGTCGCCGATGCCCGCGCCCCGCTTCACAACGCGCACGTCGGGGCGCGCGGTCGGCGGCGTCTGCGGGGCCGATTGAGTCGGGTTGAGCACGGGCCTGCCCTATACGTCTGACGGCGGCTGCTTGCGCATGGCGCCTACCTCGACGGCGGCGGGCGCGATGGTCGGCTTGCCGTCGTAGTCGAAGCCGTCGGCGGCGGGGTGCTGGGGGCACTGGTCGGCCGCTGCCTTCGCCCCGAGCCGGTGCAACTGCTCGGCGAGACTATCGCCCGCCGCCTGCTCGGGGGTCAGGTCGTAGCCGTTGCGCGCGTGTATGTGCTCGACGGGGTGCCCGACCGGGCTACCAGCGTGGCGCGCCGTCCCATCGACTAGCACTATGTCGATAAGGGCCCGCGTGCCCGCCAGGTGGCGAACGTAGTGCGCTCGGTGCGTAATCATCCGGCTGCAACCTTCCCAGGATCGGAGCTGACGACGACGGTCAAAGCCGTCGGCGCTCCCGCTTCGTCGTGATGCTCGGGGGCGTCCGGGGCCCCGTCGCGCTCGTCGTCGCCCGCCGCCGCTGCCTGCTCGTCGTCGCCCGCCGCCGCTGCCTGCTCGTCGTCGGCGGGTTCGCCCTCCGCAATATCCACCGGCGGGCCCTCCGCCGCCTCCGCCTCTTTGTAGCTCTCGACTGCGCTTACGACGATTTCGCGCGCCGCCGCGAATATCTCGGGGGGCGTCGCCACGCGGGTCGCTAGGTGCCGGTGGAACTCGTCGAAGACTGCGCCCGGATCGGCTTTGAATTGCCGCATCAGGGGCCCGTCCCAGTCCATCACAACGGCGGCGTCGTATGCGCTCAGCGCGGCGTGCGCGATTAGCTCGGGGTTGTTACCGGCACACGCGCCCTCGATCTTCTTTAGGATCATCTGGCCCATTGGATCGCCCGCAGCCTTCGCCGCCATAGCCGCCGCGCTCTGGTCCTCGGGGGCCCCGCGCTGCTCGGGCGTCTGCTCGGGCGCCTTCTCGGTCTGCGCCGCCATCGTCGGCCGCCTGTCGCCGCTGCCGCCCCGCATGGACCGTGCCAGGTCTTGAAGTGCGCTCAATATGGTGATCCCCTGCACGATTTGCCCCCCGCCAGCGGCCGCCACGGGCGCGGCGGGAGCGCCGCCAACGGGCGCGGTCAGCTCGGCGAGCAATCGCTTGCTCTCGACTAGCTGCGCGATTTGGTTGGGCGGGTTTAACAGGTTCTCAATCGCCGCCGCCATGATCGCGTCTGTAGCCTTGTCGCCGCCCCGCCCCAACAGCTTGTCAATGATCGGCTCCGCCTTCGCCACGATCCCCAACACGGCGTCAATCTGCCCCATGGCGTCCTGCGACTTGCTCGCCGTGTTGATCGCGGCGACGAGCGCGAGGGGCGGCGGCGTGCCGACGGTCAGCGCGTTGTGATCCCCGAGCACGGGCTTGCCGTCTTTGCCGACGTGCCGCCCCTGGACGAAGTAATGCCCGTCGCCTAGGTCGGCTTTCATGTGCTGCAACAGCGACGCGCCCGACGCGAGCACGACGGACGCCGCGCACTCGTAGATGATCCCATGGCTAACGCGGTCGCGTATCACTACCGACCCGTCCGGGTGAGCTGCGGCGAACTCGTGTAGCCACGTGGTTGGATCGAAGTTGAGCGCGGGGAGCTGGTGGCGCTCGACGGCTGCCGCCGCCTTGGCTCTCCCACGCGCCGCCGATTCCGCGCTGGGCGGCTTCTGCTTCTTGTCGCCCGCGACCCAGCGATACATGCGAACGGGCAGCGACCTTCTACGTGGCATTCTCAACCTTCCCCGGGGCGTCTGCCCGCAAGTAAAGCCACTGCTGGCCACGGATCGGAACCACTAGCACGGGCACGCCCGCTGCCTCCACGATCCGCCGCCCACTGTGCGGGTCGTCGTGCAGGAGCTTCCCCATAACCACGCCTCCCGTCGTCACGGAACGCCGCGCGGTCTTCGTGTCCATGCCCCTCGCGTCTGCCCATCGCCCGATACTTTCCCACTGCGAACCCTGGTAAATCACTGCCCGGCCTTGCCTGTTGTGACCTTTGTGTAGCAGAATGGCCCAGGCTGACGTAGTTTGGTAGACAGTGGTGCAGTATGCCGCAGTCTACCTGCTTTCTCGTAACTGTAGGTGTTGCGAGTATGCCATAATCACCCCCTCTAGCGCAACCCGCGCAACGGCGTTGGTTGCGCGCATGGGGCACTGGGCTCTATCTTCTGGGTGCCGGGCCCCATGGCGGGGCCGGATGCGAGGGCGAAACAAGGAGGGCCCGCTTCACTGCGGGTCAGTACATAACAAGCCGCGCCCCCGGGTGCTCCCCATGGGCGCGGCTTGTGTGAAGGACAGGTCTATGCCCTTACGGTCTGCGGTGGAGTGTAACCCCGAGTCGGGCGACTCTGCCAGTCATACGCGCCCCGGCGCGCAAACGGTTCACCTGGGAACCTATCTCAATCGCCTATGGGAGCGGGTGTATCCCGCGATCCGCAGCCGCCCCGGTGGCGAGCCCCAGGGCAAGCGCGAATGCGAGCGAACGCCCGCGCATGCCTGCGTGTTGCTGGAGCGGATGATAGAGCGGGGCAACCGCTGGCGCGGCGGCCTACCCCGTATCGAGCGCGGGGGCACCCTCTGGCTCAGCAATTCCCAGCTTGAGCAGATTGCCCCGAACTTCAGCGCGCGTCAGTCCTGCGACCTGCTCGACTACCTGGCGCGCGTCGGGCTCGTCGCCGTCGAAATGCGCGGCATGGGACGGGCCCGCGAGCGGCACGTCACGCTGATGCTCGGGGAGATAGCAGACGCCCCGCGCCTGGTCGGCGGAGACGACAAGCGCGGCGAGCCCGAGAACGCGGCGCCACGGCAGACATTGGCGCCAAGGCGCCGAGATACGGTCGCTCCGCTCCCTTCCCCTGTCTCTACAGCCTGTCGCTCGACGGGTCCAGACGAGCGACTTGTTGAGAAAGGAGGGGGCCCGGAGGCCGGACAACCGGCGTCGGTGCCCGAGCTGTCGCCGGAGGAACGCGAGGCCGCTGGGCCCGCGATTCGCGCATATCAATCGCACCAGCGCTGCCCCGAACGCAACCGCGAGGGATACCCGGTGCGCACGGATAGAGACAGGGAAGCCGCCCACGCCGCCGCCGCCGCCGCCGCAGCGGGAGCGCCGCCCGCGCAGGTGGCGGAGACGGTGCGGGCTCACCTGACCGACTATCGCCCGGAGAATGACCGGCGCCGCTCGCCGTTCGTCAAGACTTTCGGCTGGTGTCTCCCAGCGCTGGCAGACCTGGCGGAGCGGGCGCAGCGCCGCCCCCGGCCCGCCCCCGCGCCACGCGCGCCGGAGCCCCGCGACGACGCCGCCGACGCGGTGCAACGCGAAGCCCTGAACGCTACGGCGGGGCTCAACCTGGCGGAGCTGCGGCAGCGCCTCGACGCGGCGGGGATCGCCCACGACGCGACGGGCAGCGCATATGCCCTGCGGCACCAGCTCGTCGCCGCCGTTGCGGAGGGCATGGCGTGACCTATCGAGTGCAGATGCTCACCCATCCGCCCGGAGCCGCCGAGGTTGTGGGCCCCGGCGGCTGGTCGCGGGGCACGTTCGCCAGCGTGCACGCCGCCTCAGCGGCGGCAGCCGACTGGGAAATGCTCGCCGACCTCCGCGACCTGGCGCGCGACGCGGGGCCCGCGTTCGACGCGCTGGACGCAGACCCCGGGGGCCCGTCGGCGCTCGCCGAGGCCGCCGAGCGGGCGGGGGATCGGCGGGAGCGCGTGCGAGTCGGGTGGTCCGACCCGCCGACATATCGGGGGCGACGCGTGGAAACGGTGACAGTGCGGGGGGAGCTGCTTTGAATCAGCGACAACAGGGCGACGGCAATGGGGCGGGGAGCGCCGCCGAGGCCGCCGAGGGCGCGCGGCAGGCGGAAGACCAACAGCGGAACAAACGCATTCTAACCATGGCGGAGGATCGCATCGCCGAGGCCGGTGAGCGCATCCTGACGGGCGACGCGACCCTGGTGGAGTGCGCGGCGTTCGTGGGTCTCGTGCGTCTCACGAGCATGTCGGGCGCGCTCGACTACCTCGCGCAGCTACACACGCAGCGCCTACCCGACCCGAGCGCCGCGCAGGTCGCGCGGCTGATTCGGCCGGGCTAGCGGTCCAGCTTGCCCGGGTGATCCGGGCGGGAGCCCCGGGGCCGTTCGATTCCGACGCCCCCGGGGAGAACGTGCGCGGCGGTTGCGAGGCCGCCGCGTCGTGGAAATCGGGCGGGCGCGTTTCACAACAGCGCGCCCGCCATGTCACCAGCGGAGAACAGCGTGAGCATACGACTGACGAGCGCGCAGCGGGAGCGACTGAGGAAGATTCACCGGCTCGCCGAGGGAGGGGCGCCCGGCGAGCGAGACAACGCGCGGCGCATCCTCGACGGGATGCTACGCACGTGGGGCATATCCGAGAGCGAGCTTGCCGACACGGCGGTTGTAGACGCGCACTTCAGGGCGCGGGGCGCGCTGGAGCGCAAGCTGCTGGAGCATGTCGTCTGGCTCGTCACCGGCACGACGAGAACGCCCATGTTCCGCCCGTCCACACGCCATCGGTCGCGCTTCTGGTTTGAACTGACCGAGGGCGACGCCGTGCGCGTGCGCGTCCTGTACGATACCTACCTCGACGCGTGGAACGATACGCTGGAGCTGGCCTTCGTCGCGTTCGTCTCCCGCAACGCGATCCACGGGGAGCCCTGCGCCGACTCCGACGCAAACCGACTGGAGGGCGACCAGCTCGACAGGGCCCGGGCCCTGTATCGCGCGATGGAACGCACGCCCGTCGGCGACAGTCTCCCTGGAGGGGTCGCGTCGTGAAGACAAACGGCTGGCTCAACATCGTGCCCGGCGTCGCGTCCTTCTCGGGGATCGCCTACGCTCCCGTGGCGGCGCGCCCGCCCCTCGCGTGCTCCATCGGCGTCGCCGTGTGCCTCAACGCGTCGCCCGACGCGTTCGCCGCGCTCCTTGATCGCGCGACGGTCTCGGTCGGGTCCGGGGGCGTTGAGGTGTTCCGCGCGCCGCTCGGCGACCTGCCGTGTTTCGGCGACCCGCTCGCGCTGCCCGAGTCCTTCGAGTGCGAGCCGCGCGCATGGTTCCGTGTGCAGCTCGGCGGGGGCGACTGGGCGGGGGAGCCCACGCGGCTGCGCCCGCTCTGCTTCGACGCCGACGGCGACATAGCGCTAGCGCTCCCGCTTGCGTGGGACGCGGGAGGGGCCCCCGGCTGATGCCAATGCGCAAAGGCAGATACCCCGCCGACTGGGCCCGGATCGCCCGCGCGGAGAAAGAGCGCGCCGGGTGGCGCTGCGCGCACTGCTCGCGGAGCTGCCAGCGGCCGGGGGAAGGCTACCGGGGCGGGCGATATGTGCTCACGGTCGCTCACCTAGACCATGATCCCGAGAACCCCGACGCGCGGCTGCTCGCGCTCTGCGCGCCCTGCCATCTGACATATGATCGGTCGGGGCGGCTCCCGACGGTCCAGCCTGAACGGCCGTTCGATCCCGGGGAGCGGTTGGACTACGCCCGCGACTCGGAGGTAGTCACGACGCCGGAGCCGAGCCCGGCAGCGTCGCCGTCGGGTCGGCTGCCTGCTCCTGCTCAATCTGGAACCCAAGACGCCGGAGCGCCGACAGGTGGCGCTCCGTGAGGGTCGCCGCGCCCGTCAGGAGGCGCAGCGCCTCCGCCTGGACGGGGTCGGAGACGTAGACGAGCGGCTTGCCGTAGACGGATCGGACGTAGACCCGGATCGTCATATGCGCCCCTGCGCCTCCAGCGTGGCGAGCTGGCGACCCACGCCCGCGCGCCGCTCGCTACTCATGCGCACGTATTCCAACGTCGAGCCGATGTCGGCGTGTCCAAGCCAGTCCTGTATCACCAGCAAGTCGGTGCCCGCGTCGGCCATCGCCATGGCGCAGCTATGCTTGAGCACGTGGGGCGTCTGGTGCGAGCGAGCGACGCCCCGCGCGGCCGCGTGGCGGGCCCACGCTTTGCGGATCGTGGAGCTGTCCAGGCGACCCCTCTGGCGAGACGTGAACACGTAGGGCGCCGACGCCATGATGCCATCGGAGCGGCTGCGGAGCCAGGAGCGCATATACGTCGCCGATATGTCGGTGATCGGGTAACTGTTCGTCCGGCTGCCCTTCACGCGTCGCACGGTCACGCGCGCCGCCTGCATGTCCACGTCGGCGAGCAGGAGCCCCGACGCCTCGCTGACGCGGAGCCCGTAGCGATATATCCACCAGAATAGGGCCCGGTCGCGTCGCGCGATCCGAGACCGGGCCCCGATGCTCTCGACAACCTCGCGCACCTTCGCCGCGCTCAGGTAGTTCACAGGCTGCCCCCGCAGGTTTCGTGCTTGCGATGCCAGTGCAGCGCTTGCGTCGGGTGCGTGATCCCGTAGTAGGCGCCCGTCCGCGCGCCGCAGCGGGCGCACTGGACGAAGGCGGGCGACTCGATTAGGTGATCGCAGCGCGCCCGGATTTCCGCAGCCTCGGCCCAGTGGCTTCGCTCACCTCCCAGCGCGCCCGTGCATTTCAAGTGCTCCCCGGTGAACGCGCCCACCTCGGCAGCCTGGTCGCGGGCGCTCGTCGCGTCCAGCCGCACGTATTCCGCCCCGCAGCGCTGGCAGGCGAAGCCGTGCGCGGTCTTGATTATGTGCGGCGCGTGGGCGACCACTTCCCGCCCCGCCGCCTGGTCGGCGGCGTGTCGCTTTATCGTGCTCACCCGCTGCGCTCCCTCGCGGTTCGCGTGTCCTCGTATAGCTCCGCCAGGAAGGCCCCCAGCGCGCCCAGGTCGGTGATCCAATTGGGCAGCCGGTGTATCACCCCCTTGTCGAGCCCCGCCGCCTCTGCGGCGTCGCTGAGCAGACCGAGGTGCGCAATGAGCGCGCCCGTGGTCCCGGCGGCGTCGCGAATGGCGGCGCATAGCGTATCCCGCGCGGCTGATTGCCTCACGGCTTGCCCTCCGTGATCGTGGCGACGGGGGTCGCGGGCGCTGCCCTGGATGCTCGCAGCCGGACGGTGCCCCGCCCGTGCGCGGCTCTCAGGTGGTCCGTCGCCGCCTGCATGTTCTTGTGAAGCGTGGTCGCCGCTTCGCCGTTCGGCCACACGAGCACGCACGCGGGCGCGTCCGGGCGTCCCAGCTTCACTACCAAGGCATCGCGCGTCCCGTCGCGCTCCGGGTAGAGCACATGAGGGGGCGACATCAGCTCGGCCGCCTCGCCATCGGGCCCGGATGCCGTTCCCACGATGCACGCCTTCAGCGGGTCGGCGGCCCAGCCGCCATTGACGTGGCGTATCGTGCCCTCGTCCCAGCGCTCGAAGTGTGAGAACCCGTGCAGGAGCAACGCCCGCTCGACTTCGCCGAGCGTTGCGCCCGCGACGTGGCCCAGGGGGTCGCCCCAGGCCACATCGCGGGAATGGTAGATGTTCGCTCGGTAGGTGCGTCTGTTCACGCGCTCGCCTCCAGCGCGGGGGCCCCAGCGTCCGCGTTCGCCTGCCAGTCGCGGGCCGCCGTCAACAGCTCGCAGAACGCGCCGGAGCGGTCGGCGCCCTCCCCCGCAAACCTGCGCCGCGTCGCCAGCGCCTTGCGGCCCAGCTCGCGCGTCATCAGGTCCGTCATTCGCTCGCCTCCCCGCGCAGCACATCCGCCAGCCTCGCGCCCTCGCGCACCTGCTCGTCGGCCGCCTCCTGTGCCTCGGTCACGCAACCCACCAGCGCCAGCAAGTGCTGCTCAGCTCGCGCGATAGCGTCCCGAATCGGGTGCGCGTCGGCTCCCTCTGCCAACATGGCGAACCCCGCCGCCAGGTTGAGGCGTTCGCCCGTCGCGTTGGCGCTCCCCGCAGCTCGCAGGAGCGAGTCGCGCGCCGCTGCCGCTGCCCGTCCTCGGTCTGTGCCTGTCATGTCGTGCCTCTCGCATCGGTTGGGCGGGGGGGAATGCCCCGCCGTGCCGCGTCTCAGTTCCGCAATATCAGTATAATGCGGAACTCAGCACGGCGCAAGGCAGACGGGGGGCGGGTCGCTCGGCTTTACCTCGAGCACGGAAATGGCGGGTAGTGCGGAACTGTGATGAGCTGGAGGGCGATTCGAGCCCGCCGAGTGCTCGAGCCCGGGGCCGGTCCTACCTCTCGACGCGATACCACGCGGGCGCGGCCGTCTCCGTCCAAGCCGCGCATTTCACGGTCGCCAGCTTGCGGTCGCGCATCGCCTGTATGCGCTTGGGCATTTCCTCCGCGCCCCGGATCGCTACCGGGTCGCCACGGTCGCCCGCGCCCTTGATCGCGCGCAGCATGTTCGCGGGCGGCTCGGTGCCCCACACGCCGGATATGGCGCGGATCGGCGCCACGTCCTGCACGCACGTACCGGCAGCGTTGCAGCGGTAGACCTTCGCGCGGAGCGTATGCGCCGGGTATTCCGGGTAGGCCCCCCGGACGGATTCAACCTCAAGCGCGTCGGCGAGCATCTGCACGGCGCTGTCTATCGCCTTCGCGCGCGTGGGTCGCTTCACGGCGCCCAGGTGCCACGCCCTGCCGTCCTTTCGGCCGGGCTCGATCTTCTGCGACCACGCTTGCGCTATGTAGGTGTCACGTCCTCGGCGGGGCTTGGGGTCCATCAGCATGACGGGCCCGAGGTGCGACGCCATGCCCTCACCGGCGGGCGGCGTCGCGCATCCCATCTGGTGCTCAAGCTCTAGGTCGGTTGGCCCGTCGGGCCCCGATGCCGCCCACGTGCGTCGGACGGCGGGAGCTGGCGGCGCGCTCCCGCCGTCGGCGTCGGGGTCGCTGTCATCCTGTCCTATGCGGATCGTGGCGCCCTTGGTTGTTGTGCCGTGTCCCAGGAGCCCGCGCCCCCACTTCCTGAAGGGCCCTTCGTTGTAGGCGGCGACGCCGTAGAATACGCGGTCACAGCGCTTGGACGCCCGGCGGCACTGGTAGACGGCTCGCGCGGTGGCAAGGCGCGTATGCTTGTCGCGCAGCTCGCGCTTTGCGCGCTCAAGCTCCTGGCGGGCGTAGTCGGTAGCGTCTGCCAGGCTGTCGTCGCTCCCGCCGGTTCGCATCCCCTCCAGCGTGCCCTCAAAGCTCTTGTTGGTCGGCCCGAACGCGACGAGCTGCACGAAGCCGTCCGGCCAAGTCTCCTGGCGCGCGAGCGTCTTGGGAAAGATGCGCGCCCGCGTCGCCGTCCTCGACACGCGCGCCGCGTCCTCGGCCGCGAAGCGGTCCTCAAAGAACTGCATGCGCTCCTGGGGATCGGCGGGGGCGGGGGCCTTTCGCCGTGGCGTCGCCTGCTCCGCTCGCCGCTTGCGCTCGGAGTAGGCGACGCGCGTCGTGTCTCCCGTGAAGTGGTCCGTGAACTGGTTGCCAAAGAAGCAGCCCATCCGGTCTGCCGTCCGGCAGGTGACGCCGCGTTTATCGCGGATCGCGTCGTATGTCGCTGCGCTCACGTAGCGGTTGCGCTTGTCGCCCGTGCCCCCGCTGCACATCAGCACCCGCGTCGTGCCGCCGTGGCATACGCCGGGGTCCATCCTCTCGCGCTTCGCCATGTTAGTCGCCCTCCGGCTGGGGGATGCTCACGGCGTTCGCCCGGACGGTCGCGGTCATGGAGTTGGCGAACCCCAGCGTGAGCAGGTTGAACAGGGCGTCAACGGCCGTCCACCGGACCCGAACGCGCACGTTCGTTATCGCGTCGGTCCCGGGGGGGATCGTGCCGGGCCCCAGGATGTCTGCCAGGTCGTAACTCGGCGAGTAGTTGAACACGCTGCGCTTGCTCGCGTCGATCTGCCCAAGGTTCACAACTCGAGACGGGGGCCCGTTCAGATACAGGGGCACGGGCCCCTGGCCCTGGACGGTGGCGAGCGTGCAGCCCGCGAGCGTCAGCCCCAGCGCGACGAGCGCGCCGACGACGAGCGCGGCGCCCACTCCCCGGAAGTATCCCCGCGGCTTGCTTCTCATGTTCCCGCCTTCATAAACCTGTGCGCGCCTATTGTGACTGTCTCCGCGAGCTGCGCCGCCCAGGAGGGATCGGCGAGAGCGGGATTGTAGTAGTGCGTCGCCCCGTCGGTCGGGTCAGCGGTCACGCCCGACAGCGCAGCCTCCGCGACTGCCCACTGATCGTCACCCGCGACGGCGAGCCGGTCGGCTATCACGGCGACGGCATCCCACTTGTCATCACCGGGCGGGTTGAACGTCGAAAACTGCCAGCGCTTGAGCGCCACGCCCCGGATCGTGTCGCCCCACCAGCCGCCGAGGCGCGCGCGGTTCATCACCACATGCGCGACGGCGAGCTGCCCCGCCACGGGCTCGCCCCGCGCCTCTCCCGCCAGGAGCGCCGCGAGTATCGCCACGTCTGCTCGGTCTACGGTCGCCATAGCGCCCCCGTTCGTCGTTTCGCTCGAATCGGAGCGCCTGAGAGCCGCTGTATGCCCTCGGGCGGGCCCCGTCCGCTATCCCAACACGGCCGATTTGCCGCTGTCTCGCTCGTCCCGCCCAATTCTGAGCGATCCGAGCGCCTGAGAGCGGCCGTATGCCCTCGCGTCAGCTCCGGCGACTGTGAGAATACGCCGCGATTCCCCCCGCCGCGAGCAATCCGAGTAGGATGCCCCAGCGCGGAGCGGGGGCAATGATCCGTCCCACGACGGTCGGCGACTCCGCGCACAGCTCCGCGCGGCAGTCCTCGGTCGCCTGCCCGACCGACTGGCGGAGCCCGATGCGCTGCTCCGCGCACAGCGCGGCGCGAGGGGCCCAGTTGTGCCAGGTGTCGCACCAGCGGTCAGGATCGTCGCGGCGCGTCCGGTAGCATCCGAACTCGTGCACGTGTCGCAGCGCCGTTACCCAAGGGTTGTCGGCTCCCCGCTGTCGAGCTGCGCGCAGCTCCCGCCCGAACTTCGCCGCCTTGTCGGGCGAGAGCGCGGGCAGGGGCTCGGGGCACGTGGCGACGCACATGATGCGCGCCTCGCCGTCGGTCACGGGGCGCATGGCGCGGCCGATGATACTACCCGCCCAGTTGGGGGGCTCGGTGCGGTAAGTCTCGACGGGCATGCGCTTCTGACCGACGAGCGATGCCATGCACTGCGTATCGAGCGCGCCCAGCATCAGCGGGTCGCCTTGTAAACGGCGAGCGCGGCGACGCCCACGCCTACGAGAGCCGCAGCGCGCAGCCCAGCGCCGCCGCCAGGCGTCGGAGATTGCGGCGGCAGGGTAATCACGGGGTCGGGCACGCCGGGCGTGATAACGGGCGTGTCAGGCGGCACGGTCGTCGCGCATGCCGTCCAGGCGTCAAGCAGGTCGCAGGGCACAGTCACCCGGGTATCTCCGACGAGCCGCGAGGCCAGACAGTCGGGGCGACGTATGGTGCGTTCGATGCACTCGGAGTAGGGAAAGAGCTGCGTGCAGTCCGCGTGCGCGTCGGCGCACGCCTTCGCTAGCGAGCGCTTGGCGACCCAAAACCCCCGCCCGGTGACGTAGCGGGTGATCGTATCCACCTCGGCGCCCGACAGCCGTAGGATCGGCTCCGGCGCATTCTGTCCGAGCATCGCCCCGCCCTCCGCGATTTGCGCGCCCGCGCCCAATTGTGAAGCGGGATCTCGTCAAGAATTGCGGCCCGGCTCGCAATATGTTCCGTCCGGACGCGACATTCTCGGCTCCTGGTCGTGACATTCTGAGCGGGCCCGCGTCAAATCAGGGGCGCGCGGGGATGCCCTCCGCCGTCCGGGCGTCGCCCTCTACCCTGTCGCGTTGGGCCGCGCACGTGCGGCCCTCGTCGTAGTCTACAATCTGCTCACGCCAGTCGTGCAGGTCGGGGTCGGCGTCGCTGACCAGCTTGTAGTCGGCGCGGTTTATGGTCTTCGTCACCCGGCCGCTCGCGTCGTAAATGGTGACGCGCTGCTCTACCAGCTCGGCAATGCGTTCCGCCATGTTTCCGGCTCCCTATGTGAGCGTGTAGAGGGGTAGAAAGTAGTCTTGGTCGGTGATCTGGTTGCCGTCGTCGGTGACGTTGACCATGGCATAGCCCGCGATGGTCGCTACGCTCACGTCGCCCGCGTCCACGATGGAGCGCGCGAGGTTCCCCGCCGCCGCCGTGCCCCGTATCGCGATGAATTCTTGGTCTACGTCCGACTGCAGTAGCTGGAGGGCGGCTATGCCCGCGATCCCGCTCGACTGATCTACCTTCAGCCTTCCCCCGAACGTCGTGGAGCCGATGCTGATGCGCTGGTCGCTCCCTATCACGGCCGCGAGAACCCCGGCGCCCGAGCGCAGCCGCACCTCGCCCCCGGTGGCATAGCTGCCGAAGTTGAGCCGACTGGTGGCGCCCTCCCACTGCATGACCGCGCTCGTAGAATCGGCCACGTTGCCGAGCGCGAAATTGACGTTGGACGCGTCGGGCGCCAGGATACTGACGCCCCCCGTGCCCGCCAGGTCAATCACGCCGTCGTCGTAGCTGCCCGCTGGCGTGGCGCCCGACGCCGCGCCCGGCTGCAGGTGAAAGTCGAAGCTGGGGGCGACGCCTAGCCCCAGCTTGGCGAACTGCGCTTCAGCCGCCGTGTCGATGTCCTGGGGCGTGCTGAGCGTGGGGTTGCCCGCGACGCCATCGCCGTCGGCGACGCTTATCTGGTCGGCCGTCCCGATGATCGTGCGCGCCGCCACCGTCGTCGCAGACGTGCGCGTGATGAGGCCGTTACTTGCTAGGTCGCGGATCGCCGCGAGGATCGCCGCCAGACCGCGCAGGAGCGCCATGAGCTAGACCCCCACTTCGATGGTCTGCACGTTCCAAGTGATCGCCGTTGCCGCGTCACACTGGAGCGCTAGCAGTTCATTCTCAGCGAGCTGGAACGGCACGCTGTAGTCCTTGTCCACGCCGCTACCAAACTCCGTGGTAACGGGGAAGCGGGCAATGATGGACGTGCCGCTGAACACGTCTACGGTGCCCTCCAGCGCGCCAGCCTGCCATATGCTCAGCGTCGTGAGCGCCAGCGCGAGGCCCGCGCCCGGAGCGACCACTAGCGTCGTCTTGGTGCTGGCGTCCACTATGGCGCCGCTCGCGGGCGTGTGCGCGGTGCTGCCCCCGGGCACCGTCGTGGCGAGCACGAGCGCCTGCTTGTCGTCGTTGACCGTCAGGAGGTTGGACCCGGCAGCGCCGTCCACGATCGCGCATTGCTGCGTATACGGCCACATCGCGCCTACCCTTCGTAATCGACAAGCTGCCGGAGCGTGACGACTGCATTAACGTCGTGCGCTGCGCTGGCGTCGGTGTTGTGCGCGTGCACCTTCAGGAACATGCCGCGCTCCGGCACGATCATGTCGGCCTGTAGGTCGGAGGGGCGGAGCCGTATCACCGTGTTGTCGCCCGCGATCCAGCGCACGCTGCCGAAGCCGCCCAGGAGCGGGCGCCCGTCGGGCTCCGCTGACGTGGGGGCCCCGTCGTTGTCCTCGGCCCAGAAGCTCACGCGCACGTTCCCCTGCGCGCCCGCGCCAAAGATTATTACGATTTCGTCTATGGCGAAGGCATACGGGATGCACGTTGACGAGACGAGCGTTACGCGCGTCGAAGCCGCTAGAGCATCCTCGAAAAACGGGTTGACGGTGATCGTGCCCTGTCTAGGCATGTCGCGCGCCCTCTCGATAAGCCACGACGAAAACGCCCGCTTGAGCGGCGCGGTCGGGTTCTGAACGGCCAGCCGAAAGTGAAAGCGCGGCGCGGTGACGACGTGCTCGAAGCGCAGCGTAAACGCCCGCGATACCGGTGAGTGCAGGTAGGTGGTCGTGCCGAAGGGCCCGAGCAGGGGCGTGTCTGTTTCGTAGCCGCGCGGCGTGACATTCCACGTGGGGCGGAACTGCATTACGTTCTGATTCCCGCCCTGTGCGCGGAACGTGATCCGCCGCACGACAACGGGGCCCGCTACCTCCAGCGAGTTGACGAGCGAGGGCGCCGCGCTTATCGCCCCGAAGTTGAGCTGCATTAGCTCGGGGAGCATGAGCCCGTGCTGTTGCCGCATTCACCCCTGGCCCCCGTCCTCGGAGACCGTCACGGGCGCGCTGGGCGCGTTCGTGGACGCGATGAGACGGCCGCCTAAGCCGCAGACGCCCGACGCGGCGAGGGCGTCGAGCGCGGGCCCCGCGATCCGGGGGAGCGGGAGCGCCTGCCAGTCGAAGATGCCGCCCCGCCGCCAGGCGAGCGCGGAGACGAACAGCCCGACCCAAAACCCGACGCATTGAACGCACGATAGCCCACGGCGGAGCCACGGGCGGCGGATCGGCGCGCGGAACGGCGCCGACAGGTGCGAGTCCGCCACCAACAGCGCGACGCCGAACGTGAGAGCCAATAGGGAGGCGTTCATGTAGCCGCCTTCAGCCCGACGATGAGCCCCCCGACGAGCAAGCCAACGCGCAGGAGCTTCGCCGCGCCCTCGGGCGTGGGCGCCGGTGTCGGCGTGGGCGTCGGTGTCGGCGTGGGCGTCGGTGTCGG
>Ga0233437_1003459_pt1 | contig 20724 bp, 14 predicted proteins | sample SI_122_August201_FD_182714 | JGI IMG/M metagenome (GOLD analysis project Ga0233437, IMG submission 182714) | Seawater microbial communities from Saanich Inlet, British Columbia, Canada - SI_122_August2016_200_MG | ecosystem: Environmental > Aquatic > Marine > Inlet | place: Canada: British...
CCCCTCCGCATACAGCGGCTTTTCAACCGACGCAATAATCGCCGCATCCCGATTCTCCACCGTCGCTAACAACTCACCCACCCTCTTCCCCATTATCGTCGGCACCCCTTCGCCCACCAGTCCTCCCGCGCTCAGCTCCTTCATCACCGCCCAGATCCCACCTGCCCGTCCCAGATCGGTCGGAAAGTAGACCGACGCCGGCCGGAACTTCCCCAGCAGCGGCGTGCTCCGGCTCAGCCGGTCGAAATCCTCCACCGTGACATTCACCCCCAGCTGCTGGGCAATCGCCGGAATGTGCAGCGCCGCATTGGTCGATCCTCCCACCGCCAGCACCGCCCGAATCGCGTTCTCGAAACTCTCCCGCACCATCATCGCCGAAGGCAATGCCGTCTCGTCACCCCGCAGCCAGAAATCGGCGCAGCGCCTGACGATCAACCCTCCCGCTTCCTGCCCGATCTCCAAAAGTTCATCCGACAGTTCATCCCGACTCCCCTCCCTCATCGCCAGCACCGTCGAATTCCCCGGCAGCGACAGCCCCAGCACCTCGCAGACAATCGCCATCGTCGTCGCCGTGCCCATCATATTACAGCCGCCCGGCGTGGCGCAGGTGCAGGCGACGATCTCCTCGTATTCCCCGTCGCTCAGCTTGCCGGACAGATGCATGCCGTGCGCCTCCTTGATATCGGAGGTCCCCAGTTCCTCCCTCCCCGGTACCCGCTTCGTCCGGTAAGTCCCCATCAGTCCCCCGGTCACGAAAATCGCCGGCACATCCACCCGGGCGCAGGCCATCAGCATAGCCGGCGTGATCTTATCGCAGGCGGTGATGCAGACCATCCCGTCAAACTGATGCATCTGCACCTTCGCCTCCACCGCTCCGGCCCCCAGGTCTCTACTCAACAACGACCAGTGCATCCCTTCTCCCTGGGCGACCCCGTCGCAGCCGGCCGGAATGTGGGCCACGTATCCCTCCGCCCCGGCCGCGTAGATCGCCTCCTTGGCCACTTGCGCCAATCGGCCGAGATGCACGTGCCCGGCCGTCGACTCGTCGGTCGACGAAATGATGCCGATCTTGGGACGAGTCTGCACGTCCAGGGGGATCGATCCCGCACCGATATACAGGGCGCGGGCGTAGTCGCTCTGATTGGCGGTTCGATACCGGCCTGTCTGGCATTTTGCCATTCTTCGGCTCCTTATCGCATTCGTCCAAGTTGATATTCAGCTGGACGTGAGAGGATGGATATAGGCATTGCCCGAATTACTCCCATTCAAAGCACGGATCGATTTATCCAAGAGACAAATGCAAAATACGATATAACTCAGGATAAGTTAAGATTCCAAATTTTAGTGCCTCAGGGAGGCAATTCGATCTGGCTACCATCTTGCTTTGCGCCCATAAAGATCACAGCAGTCGTCCGGGATGATAGACGGAGCAGCAACGGCACGCGAGACTATAGTGCAACAGGTCGCCGCTGCTTATCTTTATAATATGGGAACGACAGACCAACATCGCACCTGCATCCGCGCCTGGCGCGCCCGCTTCAAACGCGCCAGGACGATCTGAAAAAGCACGAAGCCGAAGCGCGCGCCCAGGCATATTCGTGCGCCCGACACCTGACCGAGCGCTTCGGCGCCAAACAGGTATTCCTGATCGGCTCACTGGCCCGGCAGGGCTGTTTCCACGCGGTATGGACGCAGTTCGCGGGAGAAATGAAGAGTTTCAGGAGAGTGCTCAAGGAGCTTCACGACGGATGCCGGTAGGAGGTTCACTCACGGCCGATCCAGACGCAAAGGCCAGCGCCGCTCCGACCGGGGCGAACCCAACCGAAATGCAATACTGGACAGATTGGACTGGCTTCTCACCCAAGAGCACCTATTTCCATTGACAAACAAAGTGCTGCAATTGAGAGATAGCACTTTCAGGTTGCGTCAATCTGGATAGACTTCAGCAAACTTCCCTTTCAGGCAAAACTTCGTCAAGCAACACTCGCACAATTCTCTCTCGACCGTATAGCGCTGCCTTCGCCGCGCGATCCATTCCACGTGCATACGTAAGGACCGGGATTCCATCCTCTCCGTCAATACGGATAATTTTGGGAATCAGCAGGACTTCGGATGGACCGAGCTATTCCGCTTCAGCAGTCCCGCACCATCCTCGCCCATCAACGCACTTGAAAAGGACCGATCAAACCCCTATCCTTGATTCAATCCTCGCCTGCACCTCCGCCACACCATCCAGAGGTTCTGCCCGTGATCCGTCAGGTAACCCCCGAAGACGAGCCAGAGCGACAGCCCTCAAAGAAATCGCCCGATTCGAAAGAATCTGCTGATAACACAGAATCTGCTGATTCCAGAGATCCGGCCGACTCCAGGGAGTCGGTCGCCCGATTTCTCGCCTACCTCCAGCGCCGCGTCCTGGGCAATTTCGTCGTCCACCACGAGACCATTCCCGCCCAGCCCGAAAACCTGGTCACCGACCTGAGCCGCTTTCCCGCGGCCGTGGCCGATATCCTCAAAATCGCCGACATTCCCGCCCTCTACTCCCACCAGGCCGAGGGGATCGAAAAGATCCTGGCCGGCGAAAATGTAGTCATCGCCACCCCCACAGCCTCGGGCAAAACCCTGGTCTACAATGCGCCGGTCCTCACTCGCCTGATGGAGGATCAGACCGGCCACGCCCTCTACATCTTTCCGCTCAAGGCGCTGGAGCAGGATCAGTTCAACGAACTGCTCACTCTCATCGAGGCCCTCGACTGCGGCCTGAGCGCGGATATCTACGACGGCGACACCACCGCCCACCGCCGCAAAAAGATCCGCGCCAATCCGCCCAATGTGCTGATCACCACCCCCGATATGCTGCACGCCGGCCTCCTCGCCTTTCACGAGGCCTGGGCCGATTTCTTCAGCAATCTCAAATTCGTCGTCATCGACGAGTTGCACACCTACAGCGGCGTCTTCGGTTCGCACGTGCTCCACCTCTTCCGCCGCCTCAATCGGGTCTGCACCCACTACGGCAGCGATCCGGTCTTCATCACCAGCTCGGCCACCATCGGCAACCCCGAGGATCTGGCGTCCAAGCTGGTCAACCGCCCCTTCCACCCGATAGTCGAAAACGGCGCGCCGGCCGCCCCCCGCCACTTCCTCTTCGTCAATCCGGGGGAGAGCCCCAACACCATGGCCGCCAATCTCCTGCGCTTGAGCGTCATCAAGGAGTTCCGCACCATCGTCTTCACCCGCGCCCGGGTGATCACCGAGCTAATCTACCGCTGGGCCACCCAGTCGCGCCCAGACCTGCGCCGGCTCATCTCCTCGTATCGAGCCGGCTATATGCCCGAAGAGCGCCGCCAGATCGAAACCGCCCTCAACACCGGCGACCTCCTCGGCGTGGTTTCCACCTCCGCCCTGGAACTGGGCATCGATATCGGCGGCCTGGACATCTGCATCCTGGTCGGCTACCCCGGCTCCATCGTCAACACCTGGCAGCGAGCCGGCCGCGTCGGTCGTTCCGGTCGCGAATCGCTGATCATCCTCATCGCCAGCAAGGACGCCCTCGACCAGTTCTTCATGAAACACCCGGCCCAGTTCTTCGGCCGCAACGTCGAAGATGCGGTGGTCGATCCTTCCAACAAATACATCCTCAAACACCACCTGGCCTGCGCCGCCCGCGAAGCGCCCCTGACCGCCCAGGAGCCGGAATACCAGCTCGAAGGCTGGCGCGAAGCGGTCGACGAACTCGTTCGCGAAGGCGCCCTTCTCGAAAGCGCCGAAGGAGATGCCTGGTACGCCGCCCGCAAACAGCCCCACCGGCTGGTCAACATGCGCACCATCGGCGAATCGTACACCATCTTCGAGCGCGGCACCAAAAACATCATCGGCACGGTGAGCGGCGGCCAGGTCTACTCCGAGTGCTACGACGGTGCCATCTACCTGCACCGGGGACGCCAGTATCTCATTGCCGGTCGCGACCCGGCCAAAGCACAGATCTACGCCCAGGAGATCGACGAGCCGTTCTACACCCGCTCAAAAAACGAAAAAGACACCGAGATCCTCGAAGAGCTGCGCTCCCGCCCCATGCAGGGTTTCATGGCCAAGCTCGGTCGCCTCAAGGTCAGCTCGCAGGTGGTCGGCTACGAAAAAGTCCGCGTCGGCGACCAGGTGATCGTCAGTCAGCACAAGCTCGAATCCCCAGTGGAGCACATCGAAACGATCGGCTTCTGGCTGGAATTAGATGCCTGTTACAAGAAGGATCTGCGCCGCCACAACTTCCACTACATGGGCTCTATCCACTCGATCGAGCACGCCATGAAGTCCCTCTTCCCCCTCCTGGCCCTGAGCAACCGCACCGATGTCGGCGGCATCTGCTATCCGCTCCACCCACAGCTGCGCAAGGGGGGAATCTTCGTCTACGACTACCATCCAGGCGGCATCGGTCTGGCCGAAAAGGGGTTCAATGTCCTAGACCGGCTACTGGAGATGACTCTGGAAATGGTCTCCAACTGCGACTGCGAGCTGGGCTGTCCCTCTTGCATCCACTTCCCCACCTGCGGTGCCGGCAACGTCCCCCTGGACAAGGCTGGCTGCATCCACCTGCTCGAAACCCTCACCGGCCGCCGCCAGCTCGACATCACCCACCTCCCAGCAAATGATATGGACGAGGAGCCTCCCATCTTCGCCGATTGGGAGGAGGAGAAGGAAGAGGAAGTAGCCGACCCCAACGACAAGGGCCCACACATCGTCGTCTTCGACCTGGAAACCCAGCGCTCCGCCGCCGAAGTGGGCGGCTGGAACAAGGCCTACATGATGGGCATCTCCCTGGCCGTCATCTGGGACAGCCATCTGGACGACTTTGTCACCTACTTCGAAAAAGACGTCGACAAATTGATTGAACACCTGCAGGCCGCCGACCTGGTCGTCGGCTTCAACACCCTCGGCTTCGACTACAGCGTGCTGCGCGGCTACTCCAAGTACGACTTCCGTCAGCTCAACAACCTGGATATCCTGCGCGAAATCCACACCCAGCTCAAATACCGCGTCAGCCTCGACTCTCTGGCTCAGGCCACCCTGGAGGTAGGGAAATCGGCCGACGGTTTGCAGGCGCTGCAGTGGTGGAAAGAGGGCAAGGTCGATGAGATCGAGAAGTACTGCAGAAAGGATGTAGAGGTGACCCGCAACCTCTTCTGGTACGCCCTGGAAAACGGCTACCTCCTCTTCGACCGGAAAAACGAGGGGCGCATGCGCATTCCCCTGGAATGGAAGCTGGAAGAGCTGGTGGCAAGTGAAGAAGAGGCGGAAGAGACTTGACCATGAGTCACCTGTTTCCACATACTCCTGTGTGAATAAAACGCCACACTGGGAATAGTAGAGCAGCGACCGCTGTTGGCCGTATCCTCTTTCCAAATTCTCCACATGACACAGATGACCCCAAATCTCGTCTTCATTTTCCCCGACCAGTTCCGCCAGCAGGCCATCGGCTGCATGGGACAGGACCCGGTGATAACCCCAAACCTGGATCAACTGGCTGCGGACGGCCTGGTTTTAACCCACGCGGTGAGCAACTTTCCGGTGTGCAGTCCGTATCGCGGCATGCTGCTGACCGGCAAGTACCCCTTCTCGAACGGGGTGTACGGATGCTGCTACTCCAAGACCGCACCCCTCGGCATCGAACTCGGTGAAGAGACCTGCTGCTTTTCCGACATCCTTTCTGGAGCCGGATACAGTCTGGGTTATATCGGCAAATGGCATCTCGATGCGCCCGTTGAGGAGCATGCAGAATTTACCGAAGGGTGGCGCGGGAAGCCGGGGAAGAGATCGCTGTGGGATGCGTATACCCCTCCCGGCCCCAGGCGGCACGGCTTTGATTTCTGGCATTCGTACGGTTGCTGCGACCGGCATTTGAAACCGCACTACTGGGAAGGAGCCGCCGCAGTAGACGAGCGAATCGACGTGGAAGGCTGGTCGGTCGAACACGAGACCAATGTGGCGCTTGACTACATCGCCAACAAAAACGGAGTGCGGAATTCAGAGCACCCGTTCGCGCTTTTCGTGGCGTTCAATCCGCCGCATCCCCCTTACGATCGAGTGCCGCCCGAATACCTCGAAGCCTATGCGGATGCCCCCCCCGAGCAATTGCTCAACCGGGCCAATTTTACGACTGATGGCAGGGGAGAAACCGCGTTGAAGCACGCTCGCAACTACTTTGCGGCGGTTACTGGCATTGATGAGCAGATCGGCCGCATTCTGACGGCGCTCGATCGGGCCGGCTTGCGCGACGATACCATAGTCGTCTTTACCGCCGACCATGGGGAGATGATGGGCAGCCACGGACTCATGCAAAAAAACGTGTGGTACGACGAGTCCCTGCTCGTGCCGTTCATCATTCGCTGGCCGGGCCGGATCGCGCCGGGACGAGATGATCTGTTGCTGAGCGTGCCGGACATCATGCCTTCCCTTCTCAGTCTCATGGGACAGGAAGGCGGGATGCCGGATGATGTGGAAGGGAACGATTATTCCAAAGCGCTGCGGGGCCAGGAGTGCCAGCGACCGGATTCGGCTCTATACCTGTTCGGCGACCCGGCGCAGTCGGAGAGAGGCAATCGCGGATTGCGCACGCACGACTATACCTTTGCTGTGCAGAGGTGGGAGGGAGCAGAAGAAGCTCTCTACCTGTTCGACAACCGCTCCGATCCGTATCAGCTGCGGAATATCGCGGCGAGCAGATCGGATATTGTCAATGAACTGCAGGGGAAACTGGCGAAATGGTTGACTCAAACGGATGATCCGTGGATTGCGGAAGGTGCGGGACAGAGTGGATAACAGCTATTCCCTCCGCATTACACCGATTTAATAAAAAGATCACTTTAACGGAGCTGAGCTCGTCCTCAAGCAGTTCCACACTTTCGTGCTCACCTTCACGGAAGTGGAGACGGCACGTGAGAAGATGCTGGCCATTGATCAAGCCGTTACACGCCAGAAAAGATATACAACCCATGAAATCGAGATTAAAACTCACTCGGGAAGGTGGATTAGCGATCTAACTTCTGTTCCCGTTGTTCCTCAGTTCAAGCTGGGGAAGCGTCAAGAATACAAATATGTCGGACAACTTACAGAAACTCAGCGGTCACACGGCTGGCTACGTAAGATTGCCCAACGAAACGGGTACTTTGCAGGAAGATATCAAGTAAATTTCCTCGGAGATTCCCAAGCTCCTAAAAGAACATGGAATCGACATCAATCAGGTCTCCCCAACCGGGACGATCCAAATGGGCGTAGTACAGCGTCCAGTGAAAGGGCATTGGTTATTCGTTGAAGGCTGAACATCGGCTAACACCGTGCCCCTGGCTACGGCGCATTCGCGCATTCGCCCAACCGCTGATGCGGTTCAGGAGGGCGAAAGACTTTAGCCATCATTCTCAAAAAGACTAAAGATCATGCCAGATCAGACAACATGGGAATCCAAAGAAGTAGCAGATCATTACATAAAAATTGCGGATGCACTTGTGCCCAGGAGACAGGAAATACTCTCCGTCATTTCTTCATTGGCAACAGAGTTTTTCAAAGATCCGCCCCGAATACTCGACCTTGGTTGCGGACATGGTGATGTTAGCAACGCAATCCTAAAAGCTCAACCAGATTGCTCCATTTGTATGTGCGATTTCTCCGATGGAATGGTGAAGTTGAGCACCCAAAGGTTTTCAGCCAACTCCAATATCAGGGTATACAAACAGGATTTGAATGAAGGACTCCCAGATGAAATCGCTGAAGAACGATTTGATGCGGTCGTCTCCTGTTTTTCACTCCACCATATCGAATTCACAAATCGAGTGGGCTTATATCTGAACATCCTGCATTCATTAAAAGAGGGTGGTTTATTTGTGAATGGTGATCGTTTCAAGGGTGAATCATCTCAACTTGCAGGGTGGGAATTCGACAACTGGATTAGGTTCATGGTGGAGCAAATCCGGAAGGTATTCGATAGGGTAAAGAATTTTGAGGATTTGAGGCAAAGTCAGTTTGAATCGGATGCGAAACTCGGAGATAAACCAGGAACGTTATGGGAAATGGAGGATGATCTTAGAGAGGCTGGTTTCAACCATGTTGATTGCATATGGAAGTATCACAACCTTGCCGTGATCGCTGCATCAAAATGATTCGGAGAAACGACAGCTAACACATCCATACCCGGCTTCGGGCCATGCGACCCTTCGCCCCGCCGCTATGCGCGGCGCGGGTATGGCGAGGACGTTATCTGTAGCCCAATTGAGATTCGACAATGACCATTGAAGTTCCACGCGCGCATCAAATCTTTGTGAACGCTCGTGCTATCCTTTGGCGCGAGGGTGACAATGGCATCGAGTACGTGGTACAAGTTCGCAATCGTCCAGGCCAGCGACAGAGTTTAGAATTTCCTGGCGGTACGGTGGAAATACACGAATCCTTGTTGACAGCACTCCGTCGTGAAGTCCGTGAGGAAACGGGACTGGAGGTGGTGGAAATTGAAGGACGTTCCGTGGAACACTCAGGCATGGAATCGACCGTAGAATGCCTTGAACCTTTCGCGGTCTACCAGACAACGCGAGGCTTTAACGGTATGGGAGTATATTTTCGTTGTCGTGCTGAAGGCATATTATTGGCTGAAGGCGATGGTACTCGTGCTATTCGCTGGATGCCAGTGGCCGAACTAGCTGTCCGTTCATCGGATGATCCTGACCAGTTCAACGCCATTACGGCAGCCGTTTTAAATCTGATGCGGCAAAAGGAATTACTCTAAGAAGAGATAGAGAAGGTGGATAAATGAGATTTTCTCCACCGGGAAAAGAGATATTCACAATCAGGCCACTTCCTTGCTCCACCATGATAGGTGCTGCTAAAGCACTCGCTACGTAAGGATATTTCCTGAATCGACTGAGATATACCGAATTTTAGCAGTACATTTGCAGTATTGATTTCTCACAGGAAATGATCCACGCGGGCCAGTCGCTCGTCAACGGCGACCATCCGAATCTTCAGTGGATACATGGACGAGTTGAAGAAGTGTCTTTACAGCCCACATACAGCATGATAACTGCCGGAGCAAGTATTCATTGGATGGAGTGGAACTTGGTGTTTCCGAGATTCAAGGAAGTGCTGACAGCAGATGGGTACATCGCAACATTGACGGCGACCGTCCACTAAGATCGCCCTGGCGTGACGCAGAGCTTCCTCTAATTCGCAAGTACACGACCAACCACCATTATGAGGAGATTAATTTGATTCAGGAGCTTGCGGACAGGGGACACCTAATGTCAATTGGAGAGAGACTGACGATGCCTGTCCGCTTTTCTCAGTCAATTGAAGACTACATTGAGTCATTAGCGCATCGAATTAAACTTGAAAATTCAAACGCTATGTGATAATTTATCCGTGGCGTTGCAGGGCGCATCCAGTCCGCGGAAAGGGCAGGGCCCACCTGACGATGTAGAACGACCGAATCGCAAGACCTTCTTTGCCTGATAAAGCGGACAACAGGCGCATCCAAGGAGGTCTCTCATGACCGCAGTAACATTCCCTTTCCGCTTCAACTTCGAACAAGCTCGCAGACAAGCCAAGGACCTGCACCGGTCATTGCTCAAAAATGATGCGCAGGCTCTTCAAAGATTCGAAGCACACCACCCCGAACGTCTCATAGCTGCGCAAACTCAATTAGCCGATGCTCAGCTCATTATAGCGCGGGAACACGACTTTGAATCCTGGGCCAAGCTCAAAGAGTACGCCAAACCGGAAATTCTGTATCAGTCAGAACCAATCACCGATGGACAAAACAAGTATGTTAATGGTCGGCGCTGGGAGGACCAAGAAACCCGGTTGCGCAAAGCCGCCGATGAGGCGCTGGCTAAATGTCACTTAGCCCCTAAGCAGATGTCTGTGGCACGGCACATGGGCAACTTCGGCTACAGTGATTTCACGCTTGCCGTGGTTACGGACGGCCAGGGGCCGTCGCATCGTGTAACTGTCCACTTCCCTTATGATCACTTTCCCCTGGATGAAGTGCATCGACAGGTTGCATCCATGTGTGCCTGGCTCTTAGCACTTGACCAAGATACGGAGTTAGAAACTCAAGTTCCGGTTGCTGATGAGACCGGTGCCCTTTGTCAGCTTATCGACCATCGCCCCGATGGCCCAGCGGCGGTGTGCACCGTCCAACGATGGGTGAAAGGAAGTGACATAGTCCCTACTGTTGTGTACGAAAATTGGGAAGTCGCGCTTATCGCGGCTCGAACGCGGAGGTGTGCCTATGGAGGACAGCTTCCAACCAGGTTGATTCCGGAGTGTAAAAAATATATGTCTGGAAAGGCCTTTCTGTTGACTGCCAAATGATTCGCTCCGGAGGATCCCCACATCACGCTCCTGTTTACGCCGGCAGCGAGGCGAAATCACAGGCGAAAGCCAGAAGAACCTGGGGCATGGTTAACATGAGAAGGAAACCAAGCGCAGTCCTATTTGATTTCTTCAATACGATAGTCAGGAGAGTGAATTTCGACCCTGAGATGGGAATCAGAACTCTTCTGAAGCTTGCCAAGAAGCCATCCTCGATTTCGATACATGAGGTACTTGTGCGAAATACAACTCTTGAGGACCGGCTTTGCGAAGTTTGGGATACATCAGATGTATGGTCGACGTCACAGCAATTCCAAAGACTGCTCTTCGATGGACTTGGCGTCAATTTCGACGCCAGGCCGGACGAACTCGAGCGGTGTTTTTTCGAGGCTGCGATGGAGTTTGAGAGGACTGAGGGAATTCAGCGGTGCCTGTCGGAGTTGCGTTCTCGTGGACTTCGATTAGGGGTCGTTTCGAATCATAATTGTACGGGAGAGTCGCTCCGATCTGCGTTAAGTCATCTGGAGATTGCTGATCCATTTGAATTCGTGGTGTCGAGCGCTGACTACGGAATAGGGAAGCCCCATCCTCTCATCTTTGAAACCGCAGTGGCGAAACTCGGAGTCGAGAGCTCAACGACTTGGTTTGTCGGCGACAATTTGGAGAACGACATCGCCGGGGCGAATGAGGCAGGCCTATTCTCCGTGTGGTACAATCCCGATGAGAACGAGAGTGGTCGCATAGAGCCCAATGCCACGATTAGAAGCTGGGAGGAATTTGAGGAATTAATCGAAACGGTGGGATAGAAACTGTGCCTCTTTCCCGGCACGACGTGGGATCGAATGCGAATGGTCATCTGAAGAGTGCGAAGAAGGGTTGAGCCGACGAACTCCGAAGTACGGAAAGGCACTCAAATACTTTTTTAAAAATATGTCGGTTTATTTAGAATATTCACTATGATGTTATGAGCAGGGGGCAACCCTTTGTTGCTCTCGCTGCGCTAGTCTGATCGCGTGTCGAATCGGGCCGGATCGGTTTTTTCGATGAGCGCGGTCAGCGTCTGATCCCCGCCCATGCAGAAAATCAAAAGAAAACGGCTCGCCCGAAGGTCAGACGCCCGGGCGGGCCGTTCCATTTCTTCATCTACGTCAAAACGACCTATTGCCGGGGCGCGATCTTCGGGAAATAGAGCCACAGGTGTCCCAGTTCGTCCTCCTCGCCGAAGATGATCTCACCGTCGCGACCGACCACCGCCGCCCCGAAGGAATACCCGTACCGACGCCGCTCGAAGACCGACGCCGCACCACCCAATTGGCGCACACCCTCTTCGTCCAGCGTGAAAAGACGGGCCATCTCCTCGCCGCAAAAGCCGAACAGACGCCCGTCGAACGTCACCGCCAGCGGCCCGACCGGGGCCAGCGGCGCCTGCCCCAGACTGTCGCTCCAGCCGGAATCGGGACGATAGGAAAACATCCGACCTCCCCCATCGGCGGTGTAGAGCGTGCCATCTCCGGGATCTCGAGCCCAGCGCAACTCGACCCCGTCCCACGTAGCGGACGGCAGCTGAATCGATTTTCTCTCCAGCTTCCCCGTTCCCCGGTCGAAGGCCCACAGCGCATCCCCTTCGTCCATCCCCAGAAACCGCCCCTCCGCATCGACGCCGATCTGTCCGCAGCCACCGAGTTCGCCGACGGTCTCCACTTCCTTTTCCTCCAGATCGACGACGAACAGATGTCCGGAACTCGCCCCCACGGCGAACTTCCGCTGCGGATCCGCTGCCATGTGGACGATCGGCTCTCCTCCACCAATCGCCCCCATCTCGTCGAACGGCTTGCGGTCGAACCCCCATTCCTGAATCAGATCGAACGGCAGCGGCTGGAGATTCCTGCCGACCAGCCTTCCCCCCTTTTCCCCGTTGACCCCGGCGACGAAATTCTTCTCGCCGCAGCAGACTGCGGGGCAGTGCGTTCCCCCTTCCACCGTGCCCAGATCGAGGACCGCTCCGGTGACCCCGTGGAACATCCCCACGAACAGATGGGTCGCACGACCGCTGGTGCCCCCGTACACGCCGCCGTCGAACGTCGCGTCGAGCGCCGTGATGCGGCTCTCGTCGGCGCGAATCGGCGCGCTGCTCCCCGGGAAGCAGGTCGGAAAGGCCAGCAGCGTTCCCTCCTTTACAAAGGTGCCGTGGACGATTTCATCCACCAGTTCCCTCGTGCCGGGTGTCTTCATGTCGTACTGTTTTCGCTTTGCCATATCGCCCCTCCTCATTAACCCCAAATCCGAATCGGCAGATGGGCGTCGGGCCGCTTGCGGCGCTCCGGCATCCACACCTTGAAAATCCCCGTCGGCCTGGGGCCGACGTGGCCGAAAAACAGATCGCCGTTGTGATCGACCGCTCCGCGCGAGACGTACTGCGCAAACTCGTCCGGCCGCTCGAGACGGGCCACTTCCTCCCGCTCCAGCGTGTCGACGTCCAACCGCCAGACCACCCCCTCGCGCGCCTTGTGGTCCGCAGGTAGTGGATTGTACCGCTCGTCCCGCCAGCGCGAGGCCACGTAGTAGAGCTGCCCATCGCCAGCGAAGGTCAGCCCGCCGCAGTGATCCAGGAACATATTCACCGGCAGGGTCGGATCGCGCTCCTGCGTGGCCGGGCCCAGATCCTCCACCCGACCCCACTCCCCCTCATTCGGCCAGATCCGCATCAGGCGCGGCTGGGCGATCCAGGTGCTGGCGTACACGCAGTCGCCATCCGGAGATGGCGCGGCATCGTAGAACACGCTGTGCCAACCGCTCTGGAACTGGGGATTGTGCGGCAACGCAAACGGAGACGTTTCCAGACGGTCGGTCTCCGGGTCGTAGCGCACCAGATGCCCGTAGTCGTCGGTCGTCCACACCCGATGCCTGCGGTCGAGAAAGAGCAGCTGCGCGTTGACCGAACCGATCCGTCCGATATCCCTCCCCTCCCGCTTCTCAATATCATAGATGATGAAGTGATCGCGCGGATAACTCAGAGCGTAGAGCAAACCGCGCTCTTCATCGATCAGCAAACAGCGGCACCCCTCCTTGGGAATGAGTGTGTCGTACCACAGCACCTCATCCGCTGCTGTGTCGAAGGCGAGCAGCGCGCTCCCGCGGAAGCAGCGCTCCTCGTCGTGCCAAAACCGCCAGGGGGAGTACGCCGGCAGATCGATCGGCGGCCCCGACAGGTGCGTGGCCATGTAGAGCACGCCATCCTTCATCGAAGGAGCGAAGCTGTAGTGGATCTTGCACTGCGTCGCTCGCCCCGAGTCGTGCGGATCGTCGACCACCTGATCCAGATCGAACAGATAGTCGAGCCGATCCCCGCTTTCGTTGTAGCGCACCAGCTTGACGATGCCTCCCGGCGTCCCCTCGGCGCAGGCAGCAGCGTAGATGCGCCCATCCGGCCCCACCGACAGCGACCAGCAGGAGTCGGCGTCCGGATGCTCGGTGAACTGGTACCAGGTGGCTTTGTATGCTTCCATGGTCAGTTCCCATCCTCCCTTCGAACAGAGGAGATGCAGTTTTTTCTGCCTCTCCCGATTGAGTTGCGAAAATTCAGCCGGCCGGCCGCTCTTCCTCCAGCCATTCCAGGTCGAGTTCGGCCAGCTTGGCAGGGCTCGGAAAACCACTCTTCCGATCCCAACCCGCCATGTCGTAGTACAACTCCAGCATGCGCGCGAACTCCTCCCGATCGATCGCCACCCCCTCCAGCGCTCCATTTTCCAACGGCTGGAACATCCGCTCGGGCAGGCAGTCGTCGGCCGGGCCAAACCCCTCGCGCACATTGAACACCCGCTTCAGATTGTTGGCCCGCTCCGAAACCTTGATCAACTCCCACAGGCTCACCGGCCAGCCGGTCACCGCCTCGACGCAGTCGACCAGTTTACCCAGAGGCAGCGCGTTGATCGGCTCCCCCACGAAGTCGCACATGCCGACCGTATCGTACAACCCCCAGACCAGCTGCGCATAGTAGTACGCCTTCACCTTCTTCGGCCCCATATCGAGCCGATCGACCGGCTCGATAAAACCCATCGCCGACATCGCCCCGGTACCCTGCGGGTCGAACGATTCGAAGAACGGATCGTGCGGCGCCTCCATGTGGTCCGCCCCGGTCGCCGAAGTCGAATAAGCCAGTGCCAGGGTCCGCTTGCCGCGTGGTTCGTGCATCGGCAGTTCCTGCCCCTTGACGTGCATGGCGTACTGGTCAGCGCCGTTGCCCAGTTTCTCCGCCGCCCGCTTCACCCCCTCGGCCAGCAGGTCGCCGATCCCCTCCCGTCGGGCGATCATGTCGATCAGCTTTATGGCTGCCTCTTCGTTCCCGAAGTTCAGCTCCAGGCCGTCGACATCCTCACTGGCAATGATCCCGTTTTCATAGCACTCCATGGCAAAGGCGATGACCATGCCGGTCGATATCGAGTCGAGCACGTACTGGGCGCACAGCTTGTTGGCCAGGGCGATCTGCTTGAGATTGCCGATCCCCAAAACCGAGCCGTGTGCCCCAATCGTCTCGTACTCCGGCCCACCGTATTCCGGAGTCACCCCCAGCTCGGACACCTCCACCTCGCGCTTGCAGGCCACGGCGCAGGCGTGACAGGTGCCGCGATTGACCAGGATGGTGTCGCGCATGGTCTCGCCGCTGATGTCGGCCGCGTGCTCGAAAGAGCCCTCGCGAAAATTGCGCGTTGGCAGGATGCCGTCGGCGTCCAACGCCCGCACCCCGCGCGAGGTGCCCAAGTCGTGCATCCCGTCCCCCTTGCGGTCGTAGTTCTCGCGAAACCAGCCCAGCACCTCCTTGAAGCCAGCGTCATCGGCAGCTTCCACCTTCTTTTTGCCGCGGCAGACGATCGCCTTCAGCTTCTTGGCCCCCATTACCGCTCCAAGGCCCGCCCGCCCGTGGAAGTGGCGCTGCTGGTTGACGATCGCCGCGTAGCGCACCAGATTCTCGCCGGCCACCCCGGTCTGCAATACCCGGATCCTCTTGTCCCCGATCTCCTCCTCCAGCCCGTGCTGCACCGCGTCGGCCAGCTGGCCCCAGTAGCTGGAAGCGTCCCGCAGTTCCGCCTCCCCGTCGTGCACATACAGGTAGACCGGCTCGGCCGACTGCCCCTCGACGATAATCCCGTCGAAACCGGCCATCTTCAACTCCGGCCCCCAGTACCCCCCGGCCTCGGCCTCTCCGTAGCCACCGGTCAGCGGCGACTTGGCGATGGCCGAGTAGCGGTTGACCCCGGACAGCGGCGTGCCGTTGAGCGGACTCGTCATGAACATCAGCTTGTTCTCCGGCCCCAACGGATCGGCGCCGCGCGGCACTTCCTTGAGCAGGTAGTACGCGCCCATGCCTCCGCCCCCCAGATAGCGCCGATACAGCATCTCGTCGGGCTCTTCCACGCCGATGTCGCCGCTCGCCAGATCGACTCGCAGGATCTTACCGGTGTTTCCGCTGGCCATATTCACCTCCTGTATGTTTTGGCATCGACCATCCTTTTAAATCTCCTATTTATCCGGGGAAATGCAAGCGCAAACACCTCCCTTGACACCGCCCGAAACCAGCGCGATTATTCTTAGTGCTAAATGCAGAATAACCGGATCAAATGGAGATACCTTTCGCTCTCGGAATTCCACTATATCGGCTGAATGGGTAAATTTTCGGTCCTCAATAGGAAACCGGGATAATTCGGTTCTTTCCATCCTTTTCATTAGGAGTGCATCATGGCACAGTACGATCGCATGGCCGTCCTCAACGCCATCTACGACGTCGGCATCGTTCCCGTCTTCTACAACAAGGACGTGGAGACCACCATCAACGTCATCGAAGCCTGCCTCAAGGGCGGTTCCAGAGTATTCGAATTCACCAACCGCGGCGACCAGGCCTACCACGTCTTCACCGAGGCGGTTCGCCACGTCGTTGCCAACGACCTCGACATCATCATGGGCGTCGGCTCGGTCGTCGATGCGCCCACCGCCGCCCTCTACATCGCCAACGGCACCAACTTCGTGGTCGGCCCGCTGCTCAATAAGGAGGTGGGACTGCTCTGCAACCGCCGCAAGGTCGCCTATTCCCCGGGCTGCGGCAGCGCCACCGAGATCGCCCAGGCCGAGGAATTGGGGGTCGAGATCGTCAAGGTCTTCCCCGGCAGCCAGGTCGGCGGCCCCAACTTCGTCAAATCGGTCATGGCCCCCTGTCCCTGGACCCGCATCATGCCGACCGGTGGCGTCGACTCCACCCGCGAGAGTCTGGAAGGCTGGTTCAAGGCCGGCGTGGCCGCGGTCGGCGCCGGCTCCAAGCTGGTCACCAAGGAAATGGTCGCCGCCAAGGACTGGGACGGCATCAGCGCCAAGGTCGCCCAGTGCATCGCCTGGATCAAGGAGATCCGCGCGGAAATGGCCTCTTAGGATAGCGACGGGGTTGCTATCCTAAGAGGTTGTAGTTTTGAGACCAAAATCAATTTTGGTTTCAAAACTACTGCCTGACAGCATATCAGCAGTAGTTCTTAATGGGCGATTCCGCTTGTCGGCGGGATCGCCTTTTTTTGTGCCGAAAGTGCATCCGAAACGGTGTATAAGCAGAGAGTCCACCCCGTCCATCTTCACCCCGAAAGGAGGTCGCATGCTATGAAAAATATCGCGATTGCAAGAGATTGGAGAGCTGGCCTATAGGTCCGAAGTTAACGAGCAGTAACGGGAGTTTTACCTCCCTGAAAAAAGTCTATCCGCGGACCAAAGGCCATCCCCAAAGGGATGGTTTTTTGTTCGCCCACCACAACGAGGAGTGTTGATATTGGGATTTAAAGCAAAGGTTTCGCAGCGCAAGAAGGAGCGGGAAAAGAGTGTGCAGGATCGCCACAGGGTGAAACAGCTGCGCCGTATGGAGGCCAAAGAACGCAAAGCCAGAAAGAAAGAGCTCCGTCGTAAAGAGCTTCAAAATCGCAAAGATGGCGTAACGGAAAACGTCGCCGAAGATCCGGATATAGTCGGCATCGCCGTCGGCCCTCAGACGCTGCCGGATCAGTGGGAAGAGATCTGGGACGATCAGTGAAGACGCCCTTGCAATAGCAAAAACGCCAGGTGCTGGCGGCACTTTGCTGGCCCAGGAATCTCGTGTTATAATATTAGTTGTAACAACGCCATTCGGACCTTACCTCATGATTGGTCGTTCGCTCCGGCGAAGTGTTGAAGATTGGGGAGGTATGTCGCATGCGTGTTGTAGTTGCCGCCGCATTGGTGCTGATTTCCAGCGCGGGCGCTTCATCCGAGGGAGTCAACCTCGCCGCGCTCGACGGGTGGGACATCGTGGTCTCGCAGGAGGCAAGCCCAAGCGAGGCCTATGCCGCGGAGCAGTTCCAGGCGTTTTTCGAACAGGCCGGCGGCGGACGGTTGGCGATTGTGACGGACCCGGTACGGGCGGACCGGCATGTGTTCATCGGCCCGAGCGCGCCCCTGGCCGCTAGCCCGGCCGGATTCAGCGTCGAGGGGTTCGGCGACGAGGACCTGCGCATCGTCATCCGCGACGAGGCGATCGTCATCGCGGGCGGCCGGCCCCGAGGCACCCTCTACGGCGTCTACACCTTTCTCGAGGACTACGTGGGCGTCCGGTTCCTCACCCACGACCACACCCACGTGCCCCCCTTGGTCCCATGGCGCGTCGTTGGGCCGGTGGACCGCTTCTATCATCCTCCCCTCGCGTTCCGCTGGAGCTACTATGCCGAGACCAACCGGTATCCGGCGTTCGCCGCGCAGAACCGGACGAACACGGTGCCCACCGAAGCCAGGCTCGGCGGGAAGACGGGGCTCGATCTCATCAACCACAGCTTCGTGTCTCTGATGCCGTCGGGGGAATTCGGCGAGAAGCACCCCGATTACTATGCCCTCGTCGACGGCGAACGCCGGCCCGACCTGGCCCATGGCGGCAGGGCCACCGAGTTGTGCCTGACCAATCCCGACGTGCTCCGCATCGTGACGGAGCGGGTTCTGGCGATCCTGCGCGCGCACCCCGAGATGGAGAACGTGTCGGTCAGCCAAAACGACAACACGATGTACTGCCGGTGTCCCGATTGCGCGGCCATCGACGAACGCGAAGGCAGCCCCTCGGGCTCGCTCATCACCTTCGTCAACGCCGTGGCCGATGAATTCGGCAAGGAGTTCCCCGACGTGCTCGTCGGGACGCTGGCCTATGCCTACACCCGCAAGCCCCCGAAGACGGTGAAGCCGAGGCCGAACGTGCAGATTCAGCTCTGCAGCGTCGAGTGCTGCATGTTGCATCCCATCGACGATCCGGACTGCCCCCTGAACGTCGAGTTCTGCCGGGACATGGCCGAATGGGGCAAGGTCAGCCGGAACGTATCGATCTGGAACTACAATACCAATTTTCACCACTACCTGTTACCCTGCCCGAATCTGCGCGTCATCGAGCCCAACATCCGCTGTTTCGTGGCCAACAACGCCATGGGGGTGTTCATGCAGGCCGCGTACAACAGCCCGGGTGGCGAGTTTTCCGACCTGCGCAACTACATCATGGCCAACCTGCTCTGGGACCCGAAACACAGCGGCGAGGCCCTCCTGGGCGAGTTCCTGCAACTGCACTACAAGGCCGCGGCGCCGCCCATCCGCCGGTTCATCGACCTGACGCACGACAATGCCGCGCAGCTTGGCCTCCACAAGGCGTGCATGGGCCCCGCGGCCGACTACGGCATTGACGCCACCATCGCCCAGGCCGGGATTGAATGCTTTGATGAGGGCCTGTTGCTGGCCGACGACGAGGTCGTGCGCGACCGGGTCGAAAAGGCCTCGATCTGTGCATACCGGGCGGCCCTCGAACCGTTTCTCTCGCCGGGCGCCGACGCCTTGGCCGACGCCGGCATGATCCGGCACTCCCTGGCGTTGCGCGAGCGGTTTATCGCGCTCTGCGAGAAATTCGGCGTTGAGAGGATGGCGGAAGGGACGTTGTTCGAGGTCTTTAAGGCGCACCCGCTTCCGCTCGAAGCGTTGAAGGGCCGGCGCGTGGTGCAACTGCCCGAACAGTGGTTGTTCAGGACCGACCCGGGAAACGCGGGGGAGGGACAGGGGTGGTTCCAGCAGGCGCCCGACGCGAGTTGGAGGGCCATATCCATTCTCGAAAGCTGGGACTCGCAGGGCTACGCAGACTACGACGGTTACGCCTGGTACTCGACCGAGATCACGGTGCCGCAAAGCGAGGCAAAGACTCTTTGGTTCCTTTGCGGCGCGGTGGACGAGACCTTCGACCTGTGGATCAACGGCGAACCGGCCGGCGGGAGTTCGGGCGACCCTGACACGCTGTGGGACAAACCCGTCGCCGTCGACATCACGGGAACGCTAAGACCCGGCGCGAAGAACCGCTTCACCGTGCGCGTCCACGATCGAGCGTACGCCGGCGGAATCTGGAAACCCGTCTGGATCACCGCCACGGACTGACCCCGGGGGGACGTGCAACGTCCGTCAATATGCGGTGGCGAGAAATTCGGGCGCGGGCCCACAACGGTAGGAGTATAGGACGGATAAACGGCCTTATCGATGGTCCGTCAAGTAGGTGAGCGAATTTATCGCCAACGGCCTTTCCTCCTGGTTCGAATAAGAAAACGCCTCTGGCTATGCCAGCTGTAATGCGACAAAATATCCCCTGATCCATTCTCCCGTCCGTCCCGACAAATCGTGCCCAGGACACAGGGCGAAACCCAGTTCCTTCCACATGGGGATGGCTTCCGCTTTGTCTTCGGAACTCCAGGCTCCGATCTGGTGCAACCCCTGCTCTCGCGCCCTCGAGATCGACATCTCGATCAGCCGACGAGCGACCCCCCGTCGGCGATATTCCGCCACCACGTCGATCATGTCGATAAACGCCTCCCTAACCCCTGACAGCGGCGGCGGCAGCGCTCGCGGATAGACTGAAATCAGACCCGCCGCTTTCTCCCCGCACATTGCCAGGATCGAAAATCCGTCCTCGATGTGGAGATGCCTCGCTCCCACCTCGCCCCAAATTTCGGCGACAAGACCGCACATCTCGGAGGTCACCTCCACATATTCGATCTCCATCATGACCTATCCCTTCGGCACGACCCCGCAACCGATCACCCGGTCCCGTTGCCCTATGCCACCGCTCCCGGATCCTCCACCATCGACACCGCCCCCACCTGCAGATACACGTCGAGCATGTCGATCTGCTGCCAGATATCGGCGATCTTGCCGCCAGTCACCCGGCAGATGGTGATACCGTTCATCTTGAGCGGCTTACCGGTGGCCGGCAGGGTCAGCGTTTCGCTCATCTGCAGCTCCCCCTGGTGGGTGCAGCGCGCCTTCCAGCGCGTCACCACCTTATCCCCCTCGCAGATCGTATCC
>Ga0233437_1003461_pt1 | contig 20712 bp, 17 predicted proteins | sample SI_122_August201_FD_182714 | JGI IMG/M metagenome (GOLD analysis project Ga0233437, IMG submission 182714) | Seawater microbial communities from Saanich Inlet, British Columbia, Canada - SI_122_August2016_200_MG | ecosystem: Environmental > Aquatic > Marine > Inlet | place: Canada: British...
TGAACCATTCATCACCCCGCAAATATATTCCCACTGATTTGCTGTGGCAGACTCATCCCCAGTATTTACCCTATCATTACCTGCCGAAGTTCCAACAGTAAAACTATACCCTCTATCATTACCAGTCGCAGCATCATCAAAATCATACCAAAACATAGAATAAGAAGAATCACCACTTATAGCCACCACCATACCATCATCAGAACCCCCCACCCCAAGGGTGTTCAAATAAGACCATGCACACATAGTTAACTCTGAACGCCCACCAAGACCCATATCAGGGAGTTGCACATAAGTATCATTAAATTCCAAAGCATCACCATACTTTCCAGAAACAGTGGTATTAGAACCAAAGTTATTCATAACCCCTTCATTATTATAACTAGAATTATCATATACTGTTCCATTTACCAATACCTCTTCAAAACTCCAATAACCAATTAAAGACTTATTCCAATCATAAAATGCAGAGGTGTTACTTTCATCCACAACAGTAGTATTCAAATAAACATTAGTTAAGGAGTCAACCCCCCCATCAGAAGGAGTAGGATCGTCCCAAGTAATAGTTGGTTCCGTAGTATCCAAGACCTCAAGAACTATATTCAAAATAGCACTATTTGTAATAGAAAGATTGAGTAACGTAGTATCATTCGGATAACTATCAGAAGGAGAGGTAGTGTTTATTGTATAATTTCCTTCATACAACCAAGTAGGAACACTACTAATATTACTATAAATATATTCTGTTAAATTTTTCCTTGTAATATATCCAGTAGAATTGCTTAGTTCAGTAAAAACCAAAGCATCAGAATCATCATAAATTGTAACATTTGCATCTTCGATTGCATTTCCAGAACTATCTGTAACATTCAAATCCACAAACCATTTTACAGTAAAGTTTTTTCCATACTTTCCATCAAAATGTGCATTAACAAACAAAGTACGATCCGCCCTAGCAAGATAAACCCCGCTCCCAGAGGTCATATTTTCTTCAAAATAATTATCATAAAATTTATTATCCTTTGCATCATACTCAAAATAAACCAAAGAATTAGAACTATTCGCAAAAATATTATTCCTAAATGTACTATTATGGAAACTATTGTAAATTCTCGCTGCAAAATACAGCCCCCCGTAAACATAATTACCAGTAAAATTATTAAAAGAAACAGCATACCCCTCTAATTGTCCCCCATAAGTGCCATCCAAGTTATTCATAGTTAAATTATTTCCAATAATAGAAGAATTGTATACCCCCACCAAATAAATGCCTGAAGCTTCAATGTTATAAATAGTATTATTAGAAATATTAAGCCAGCTCCCACCAGTAGGAAAATACATTCCATTATTCCCCCCCGAGTTATTATACACCCTATTATTAGTTACTGCTGTACCATTTGATTTTGTTTGCACATAGATGGGGGTTGCCGCATTATAAACAATATTTGAATCTATTGTATTATTTTCAACAGCATTCATTCGAATACCCCTAGTAGCAAGATTATAAAATGTATTATTGTAAATTAAAGAGTCATGGGCCCCAAGTCGAAAATTAACACCCTCTGTAGTGAGATTATAAAATATATTATTAGAAATATTCCCCCCCTCACTGGACCTTACCTCCATCCCATAGTTAGCGAAGGACACATTATTTCCAAAAAAAGTTAGATTGTCTGCCCCAGAAAATAGAATCCCATTAGAGGCAGAAGAGGAAAAACTATTATTAACAAAGGTATTATTATGGCTCCCAGTCCAGTGGAGAAAGAAATAATCTGTAAAGTTATGGAAAGTATTGTTTACAAAATAATTATCAGATGTAGCACCCCATGTCTGATGGATCCTATCAAATTCTTTAATATAACAGTCTTTTACAGTTATTCTATCATAACCCCCAATATTAATAGCGTTCATATTATTTGTGTGATCTCCATCAATCATATACCCCCCACAATCGATTGTTGTCCCATGTGCACCAATGGTAAGCCCATGAGTACTACAATCTACAATATCACCTTCCAAAGTTACATAACCACTAACAGTCTCCCCACAAACAGCAGCATTTCTAGCATAAGCCTTTTCCCCACCAAAATCAAATTCTAAATCGTGTCTTCCGAACGTTCTAACATAACTAGACTCATTTCCAATTTCATCACAAGAGTAATTAGCAATAATAACAGAATTGTTATCCCAATCATAATCTAAAACTTCCCCCCCACACTTAATCTCCAAAAGTGCCAAATCATTCTCACTAGTACTTTCACCCCAAGTAGTTCCATTTATTGCAGTAACCTTCAAGTCAGCAACACCAAGTGTACTAAAACTAACAGTCCAATTACCCCCAACAACAGGATAGCTTTGAACATTCAAAACAGTGATGCTGATATTAAATGTTTCATTAGAAGTTGGAGAAACCCACTCAATATAATCCACCTTACCATCTTCATTTTTATCAAAAGAGGCAAAAGAAATATTATTTCCTTTAGAATCACTAACACGCACTCCGCCCCCACTATTTGTTAAATTTGTATAAACCAATACATCTTCATAATCAATATCACTAGAAACAATTACCTGTTTAATCAACGGACTGATCTCTTTTTCTTCACTAATCGGCCCAGGCAAGGAATACTTCACCATGACTTCCCTAACAGGACCTTCAATAAATAATTCTTTTTCTTCAAAAACAACAAAACCAGTAAATCTAAAAATATCCTTAAAGAAATTAATTATCTTAGAAAAAGTAAAATTATCCCCCCCATAAACAACCTCTCCAGTAATGGGCCCCATACTCTTAAATTCTGCAGGGCGTATCTCTTCAAGCTTGACAGATTTAGTTTCAATAGCCTCTAATTTTTCAAAAGTAATATTTTCTGCATTATTAGGCAATTTAACAGTAAGAGATTTAACAGATTCCTTCAAAGAAATATGTTTCTCCCAGAAAACAGGTTCATTAATCTGAATACCAAAAAGAACATTAACAACAGTATCGTTAACCAAAAAATCAATTTCATCAAAACCAGTAACGTTGAGACTAGTTTCATTTATTTCAGGGGAGTTCACAGTTTCATTATCAATTTCAGTTAGATTAATTTCAGAAACATTAGGTTTAATAATTTCTTCAGTTTCATTAACTCCAATATTATTATCAGAAATATTCATGTCTTCCGTTTCATTAACTAAAATTTCACTCTCATTTACTCCGGTAATATTTATTGTTTCATTATCTAACTCAGTCAAATTAAATTCAGTAGGTTTAATAATTTCTTCAGTTTCATTAATCTCTTCCAAAGTCTCATTTTCAAGAATTTCTTCCCCAACCGCATCATTAATCTCTTCTTCAATTTCTTCTTCAATTTCCCCAACATCAACTATTCTTTCAAACTCTTCAACCTTTTCTTCAGGTAATTCCAACTCCTTCAAAACCTCGCCCTCAGAAACATCTGCAACAATAAAAGCATTATAAGAAAAGTAACCTAAAAAAGAAATTAAAAATAAGGCAGCAAAAGCTAACGCAAAAATCCCAAGCTTATAATTAGGATGTCGCTTCCCAAGATATATAGATTTAACACCACCATTAGAATTTCTAACACTCTTAAAATAATAAGGACCAAACTTTTTCCCTTTTTTATAGATGTATTTCTTATATACCACAGAATCCCCTCTTTTATGTAGTTTACCTACAACAAATTAGTACAAAAATTTATATAAAAAGGTTTCTAAAGTAGTTTACCTACATCCTACTTAATTTTGCTAAATTTAAATCTAACATACAAAGCATAACCGACAATTAGAATAACTGTAAAGAGGGTTAATACAATTAAAATCCACCCCATACTAGACAATCCCCCCTTAGTTGTTGGGGGAGTACTAACCGCCCTTATCATGTTTTTGCAACCCTCTATAGCCAAAGCAATATTGTTCCTTGCTTCTTCATAATTTTTTTGACTAAGATAGCCTTCTGCTTTGGCAACTAATTCCTGGAGCTCCATACATTCAGGATTTTGTTGGAATAAATCTTGGGCCAAAATTAAATCTTCTTCTATAGTTTGAGATTCATCTTGGACATCTAAAATAAAAACTGCTGAAGCATTCACAGTAGGTAGATTACTACTTGCAGTCAAAGATACAACATAAGTTTGCGCAATCGCCGCAGTAGAATCTACAGTTAAACTTAAACTAGAACTTTCCCCAACAGCCAAAACCGAAATTAGATTATTAGTCAAACCCAAAACAAGCCCAGGCTTATCAGATCCAACAGCTAGGTTAATCGATTGAACACTAACTTCTCCAGTATTTTTTACTGTCACAGGCAAAGTAAGTAAATCACCAATATTAATGCCTTCCCTACTAGAATCAAGAGACACACTCAACGAAGCAGTACGGCTGCTACTACTGCTACTACCTCCGCCATTATTGCCCCCCGTATCTCCCCCACCAGTATCTGTAGAGATAATAGAAATAACAACACCATTACTTAATGTGCTATTCAAACCATCTGTACCACTAAAATAAATTGTTTCATTTCCAGCAGTACTTCCAGCAGAAATTGTAACATTGTTATTAGAATCAATAGAAACAGTTGCTAATGCAGGGGTTCCACTAACTGAAAAAGAAAGATTGTGCCCATCCACATCATAAAAGTAATCATCCAAATTAAAGACATTAGTAAGATTAGCATCTTGATTAACAGATTGATCAGGAAGTGTCCGATTATAAGTCAAGTATAACATAGGCCATCTACTACTATTAGAAGAATCAGAAGAATAGTAACCAATAGTCCCAGTATCTCCTGTTTCATTTGACATTCCCAAAGTAAACCCACTATGATTATAGGTTCCATTAAACCAATTATTGATATCATCCAATACATCAAAAGAATCGTCAGATCCAGAAGCAACACTAGTAAACGTATCCAAAATTGTTGTATTGTAGCCTGGTTGATTAGTATAGGTCAAAGAAGATTCTTCCCAACTACCATTTGTCCTATAAAGGGACACATCTTCTCCAGCATTACTAGAATCAATAGTAAGGTTGAGCTTTGCAAGTAGAATAACCGCAGAACTAGGAAGATCCTCTAAACTAAAATTAATATATGATCTTTTAATAGAAGTAGAAAGATCAGCCAATCTCAAAAATTCACTACCCCCATAACTAGTTGTTGTAAACTGAGAATCCACATATGAATCAGACGTAGGAGTTAAATTTAAAGTAAAGTTTTTAGCAAAAAGAGGCGCAGTATTAGATGAAATAGTCAACACAAAAGTGTCTGAAGTGGTATTCCCAGTAGTATCATTAGCAGTAATATTTATTGTAGTTGCTCCAATCATGCTGCTATTTGATAAAAAACTAATATAACCTGAACTATTTATATTAAAATAATCAGAGTCATCACCATAATAGATAGTATCTCCCTCTTCATCTGTAGCATTAACATCATAATTAAACCACAATCCAGCATAAAGAGTTTGATCAGGAATAGCATCAAAAACAGGAGCATCATTAGCAGGACTAATGTTCAAAAACCAATTTACATGAGAAGCATTTAAACCATACTGATCAATTACAGTAATATTTATCCAATGTTCCCCAATCATACTAGAATTTGGAGTAAAATCTATCAAACCCGTAGAAGGATCAATAGCAAAATTAGAGGAGTTTTCATAAAAAGTTAAAGACCCTACAGTGTTATTCACATAAGCAGACATATTTATTGAAATATTTATATCTTCAGTTCCAGTTGCATTTGGAATATTACTTGCATTAGGCCAATCATTTATGGCCAGATTAAAGGTAGAAGAACTTTGTACATTTAAACTATCATTAACAGTTATATTTATTGTATAGTCGCCTATATCCCCCAAGGTAGATGTAAAATTAATAAGGCCAGTTGTAAGATTTATCACAAACAAAGCCGAATCATCAGTATAGTTTACTTCATCAGTACCAAATTCAGGATCACTTGCATCAATGTCATATTCAAATTGATTCCCAGCAGTTACATTTTTATTAACTAAAGATAGAGTTGGGAGCCCATTAACACTAAAATTAACTGCCTGGGCATCAATAAGATCTTCATTATCTAGAACAATAATAACTGCAACAAAACTACCAACCATTCCATTTGTTGGTGTAAAGGAAATTTGTGCATGGGTACCATTGAGGGCAACAATATCAAAATTATCTGTATTATCAGAAAAGGTCATATCTCCCGCCTCAGGATCAGTAGCATTAACAATATAGCTATATGCAACACCCTCTGTCAAATTTTGTGGGCTAGGAATTACTTCCAACGTAGGGGCCGCAGCATAAGCTAATTGAAACATACTAAACATCAATAAAATAAATAGCCAACCCTTCATCATTCAACCACCCGAAACTTTACCAATTTATAATGAAAATCATCTACATCCTTCAAAGCAATAATCACAACCTTAAACTCCCCAAGTTCTTCAGACACAAATGAGAGAACTCCAGTATCTTTATCAATAAGCAATAAATCAGAATCATCAGAAAAAACAAATTCTTCATCAAAATCTATATCTAAAATAAATTCCTCGCCTTTTTTAACTTCAAAGTAATCAGGCAAGTCTAAAAATGAGGCTTTATTTTCATCTTGAACAACTTCTTCAATTGGACTAGAACTACCAGTAGAAGAAATTCCAAAAAAACCTACCAAAAGAATGAAACATAAGAAAATAAAAAATAGCGTACTCAATCTACCTCCTTTATTCAAAAATATCACCCTCATTAGAGAAAAAAGACCATATCAAGTATTTTAAATTATCGTTTTATATCTTGTATTGGATAGTGTCCATTCCAATAATAAAAGAGCAAAAGAGAGTATAATAAGATAAATTCTGGCATCAAAAAATACCTGGGTTTTAACAGAACTAAAAATATCAGCATAAGCAGTTTCTAATTCTTGTTCATTATTAATAAAGTAAAATTTTCCACCCGTTTTCTCAGCTAGAAGTTGCAAGGTTGTAGCATCCAATTGTGAAGCAATCAAATCTTCAGTAAATATCCCCCCATCTTCAGTCCCAATGCCCAATGCATGAACTACTACCCCATCTTGAACAGCATACTCAGCAGCCCCTTCAACAGTAATACCAACATTACTTTGTCCATCTGTCAATAAAATAACCGATCTCCCCCGATCCATTTCAGGAACTTCAGAAACCTTAAAAGAATTAGTTGCCAAAACAATTGCATCTCCAATCGCAGTCCCCCCAACACTAATGATGTCAATAGATTCAACTGCGCCCTTAACTTTAGATTTATCACTAGTCAAACCTTGACTAATAAAAGAGGTTCCCGCAAAGGAGATTATCCCAACATTTGTTTGAACATCCAACAAATCAATAAAAGATATGGCAGAATCCTTGGCAGCCGCCAAACGATTTGGTTCATAATCTTCAGCCAACATACTACCAGATGAATCAATTGCAATAATATAATCTAAACCACTTGCATTTCCAGAGTACCAAAACCCAAATCCAGCAGCAGATAAAACAAGAAAGACAAGTACCAGTGCCCGAATAATCAAAGGAACATAACTCTTGGGGAAAAAATTATGTCTTGTAACTTTAGCAATTGCATCAAAATTAGCAAACTTCATAGCATGTTTCCGATTCCAACCAATACTTATGTGATGGGAAATAAATAAAAGAAAAATTCCAACTAACAACCATAAATATTTTGGATCTGTAAAGACTAACTCCATAATGCATTTCTCCTAGTAAAAAAGGCTATTGTACTATCAATAAAAGGTTTATCAGTATACACCTCAAAATGATCAGACCGCACATCAGATAAAAACTTCTTCAGCTTATCCTTTTGATCTTTTGCATACGCCTCATACTCTTTCTTAACTTTTCCAGTATTAAAAAAAACATCGCCCCCACCATAAGGACTAGATATAACCATCCCCATATTTTCAGAAGGCATAAACTCATCCCTAGGATCCCTTAGAATAACAGAAATAACATCAAATTTGCTAGACAATTGTTTAAATTTATCTTTAAAATGTTCAAAAGGAAATTTACTACCTAAAAAATCAGATACCAAAATAACCACAGTCCCAGGACCATAAAGAGAATCAATAAATTCTAATGCCTTCGTCAAGTCATATCCGCCACCATACGTACTATGCTCTTGGAGAATTCCAAAGAATAAACCAATTTGGCTTCCCCCAGAAGAAGGTGTAAAAGATTTAGTAACCTTATCTGAAAAGCATACTAAACCGACATTATAATTTGCTTCTATAGCAACTCCAGCCAAAGCAAGAATGAATTCGGCACCATACTGTGCTTTTATTTTATTTTGAGAACCAAATAACATGGTCTCACTAACATCATAAAGGAAAACAACATCCATTCCCTTTTCTTGATAATATTCTTTTACAAGAAGTTTATCAGAACGCAAACTAGCTTTCCAATCAATGTCGCTAGAATCATCTTGCATAGAATATTCCCTATGCCCCTTAAACTCTAACCCACTTCCCCTAAAAATACTAAAATAAGTATCCCCCTGAATTGGGCTTTCAACAAATTCCATACGGTTACCTAAGAATTCAATTTGTTTTCCAAGACTAATTATCTGGATAGGAAATTTGCCCATCTTATGGCACCTTTACTCTCTTAAGTATTTCAGAAACTATATCTTCTGTTTTAATATTGTCAATCTGCCCTTGGTAATTCAATAAAATTCTATGTCTCAAAACATTATAAGCAATATCCTTAACATCCTGAGGAATCACAAAAGATCTATTATCCAACAAAGCATTTGCTCTTGCAGCCAAATAAAGATTAATTGCTGCCCTTGGACTTGCACCCCAAGAAACATATTTCTCAACAACCTTTAAATCGTTTTGTTTATCTGGACGCGTATATTTAACTATCTCAGCAATATAAGTTTTTATCTTAGAATGAACAAATATCCTCTTAACTAACTCTTGCATTCGAATAATTTCTTCAGGACTAACAACCGGTCTGATATTATACTCTTCAAACTTCCTATAACTCACATTCGTATCCATAATAGCTTCTTCTTCTTTTGTAGTTGGATAACCAACTAAAATTTTAAAGAAAAACCTATCAATCTGTGCTTCAGGTAACTTGTAGACACCCCGATTCTCCAAGGGGTTTTCTGTTGCAAGAATTAGGAATGGCCGATCCATATGGAAAGTCTCCTTACCTATAGTTACCTGTTTCTCCTGCATTACCTCTATCAAAGCAGATTGAACCTTGGGTGGCGCCCTGTTTATCTCATCTGCCAACACAAAGTTAGCAAAAACAGGACCCTTCACAACAAAAAATCCTTTTTGTCTGCTATATGCAACTAAACCCGTAATATCAGTAGGTAATAAATCTGCAGTAAACTGTATCCTCTTAGAACTACATCCAACAGAAGCAGCAAGGGAATTCATTATCAAAGTTTTAGCAATACCAGGAACACCCTCTAACAAAACACTCCCTTCACAAAGCAAGCAAACTAACAGATCACTAAGAACTTTATCTTGCCCAATAACTACCTTCCTAATCTCTTTTTTTATCCCATCTACTTTTTTAACAAAACTATCAATTAATTTCCCCATCTCATCACTATCAAGACCATCATATTCAGAATTAAGTTTTACATGGAAGCTAGTAAATTTAGAATCCGAAGTTTTCCCTTCACCATTCTGGGAAGAAACTTTCTTATGGGCCTTCCCCTGTCTAGGCTTTTTCTTCACACTCTTTTTTTTAGGAACTTGTGTTTTCTTAGTTTTAACCCTTTTTTTAGCAACCATAATAAATTAAGATCCTCCAGACTAATATGTATGTTAAAAATTACGTTTACTATTTAAATAATTATGGTTTACAAAAAGTACAAAATCATTTTTTCTTCTTTAAATTTTTCTTATCCTTCTTAGATCTCTCAAGATTATCTTCAACTTCACTTTTATAGGTGTTCAAAAGGGTTATTGAATTGTTAAGTAATAATATAAATTTACCCTTTGGAATCAATGTATAATAATACGGAATGTGGGCAATCCTATTTATGAAAGCAATGACACTCTTTTTCCTTTTTATGTCTTTCCCAGCCAACCTTGTAACTAACTCTTCAAAAGTTAAACTAGATTTGATATTATAATATCTCGAAAAGAACCGCCTCATAACAGCAAAGTATCTTTCAACCAAAGAATAATTATAATTTACACTGGCTTTTTTCTTCAATTCATTAATTCTGGCAATAGATTGATTAATAAGTTCAGGAGAAGTAATTACTACTTCCTCTTCTTTTTTCTTCTTTTTCTTTGATGCAGCACCAAACCGCCCCTTCTTCCTATTAGCGATTAATCTACGCATAAAAAATATAATCAAAAACAAACTAATTGCTAAAAAGAGTAACCATAGGTAAAAAATATAATCTCCCAAAAACAATTTAGAAAATGCGATTTGAGGTTTAATTCTGAATGCCGCAGCATCAGTGTAACTTTTACCATTATAAGATACATTAACATAAAGCAAGTAATAACCAGGCGGAGACTCCTCTGGAATATCAAACTCATCAGTAAATAAGTTTTCCCCGGGACTTAAATCTAATTGCCCAGACCTAGAAAGTATTTCTTCTTCCTTCCAATTTCTAATGGAGTTAGTAATATCTACAGATATATCCCCAATGCTATTCGTTATGCTCAAGTCTCCTTGTATGCCCTCTCCAGAGAAAATCTCATCTGCATCTTCCGGGATTGTAACCGAAACAAAAATAGGTGCGCCAGCTTCATTAATAGTTAAAACAATTGGCAAAGTTTTCTGAATCTTTTGTGCCTCCCCTATAATACTACCCAAATAAACACCAGGGACAGCAGAGTCACTAACAGAAAAGAGTGCTTCAAAGGTATCAGATTCATCAGCACGTAACTGTAGTAGAACATCTTTATTCAAGAAAACAAAACTATCTAAATCAACAACATCCAAATAAACAACAATTGATTTTATTCCAATATTAGTTACAGTAACAATACGATTTACAGAATCTCCTATGAAAAGTTTTTCCTGCATAACATCAGGATTAAATATAAAATTTATTTGGCTAACAGGTGCAGTAGTTCCGCCTCCGCCTCCGCCTCCGCCACCGTCTCCCCCACCACCGCAGATACCACAGTCGCCAGGACAGGTTTCACAGGTTTCATTACCAGTACAGAGTAGATCCCCACAAAGTTGAACACAAACACCACAATCAAGCTCACAACTAGTACAATTTTCCCAAGGAGTTTCACAATCCCCATCCCCACAAGTAGGAATAACAGTTAAACTGGTCTGGCCAGAGGATGAAGAAGCCTTAGCACTTATGGACGGGATATTATCTTTAATTTTAGAATAAAATAAAATTGGACTAAGAACAGAGACCAAAATAAGAAAAAATACTAGAATAGTTAGAATCTCATTCTTTTCCATTATATGTTTCTCCCCTATATGAACTTAAAAGGTTTATTGAATCGTCGATTAGTAAATTAAATTTATTCTTAGAAATCAAAGTAGAATCATAAGGGACATGGGCCATCTTATTTAAAAAGCTAACAACCCTTTTCCTATCTTTAATATCTTTTTTGCCCAAAATAACAACCAATTCTTCGAAAGTTAAACTAGCTTTAACTTTATAATATTTAGAAAAGAAGCGCCTTATAATAACAGAATGTTTTCTAATAGATGCGCGAGTGTATTTTCCATTAGATCTAATTGCTTTGATTTTAGCAATTGCATCATTAGCAAGATTTGAATAAGCGTTTCTCTTCTTTTCCGCTTCTCTTTTTTTCTTTCCAACAAGAAGCGATGCAGACTTCTGTTTAGCAACAATACGGCGAAGGAAGAACACAATAAAAATTATGCTAGCGATTAGTAGAACCAACCAAAAATAGAAAATAGAATCAGTTAAAAATAAACCTTCTACCCCCCTACGAGTTTTAACCTTAAATGCAATTGCATCAGTATAGCTTTTACCCTCATGAGTCACATTAACATAAAAAGCATAGTACCCTGGGGGAGCATCGCTTGGAATATCAAAATCATCAGTAAATAAGTTTTCTCCAGAACGTAAATCTAATTGGCCAGATCTAGAAAGTATTTCTTCTTCCTTCCAATTTCTGATGGAGTTAGTAATATCCACTTGAACCCCTCCAACATTACTTAAAATAATTATTTCCCCTTGTATTGTTTCTCCAGCAAAAACTTCTCCAAATCCCTCCGATAAGACAATATCCACATAAATCGGTGCCCCAACCTCATCAACAGTTAAAACAATTGGCAAAGTTTTCTCAATTCCAGAAGCAGAACCAACAATACTTCCAAGATAAACGCCAGGGGTAGCCAATTCACTAACAGAAAGAAGAGATTCAAAGGTGTCTGATTTATCCACTCTCAATTCCAATGAATCTTTGTTCAAAAAAACAAAGTCCCCAAGATCCAAAACATCCAACAAAACCCGTATATTTTTATCCCCTGTATTAGTTACAGTAACAATGCGATTTATTGACTCCCCAGGAAACAGCCTTTCTTGAAGAAGATCCGGACTAAAAATGAAATTTATATTAGATGAAGAACCCCCTCCTCCGCCACCATTGTCCCCATCATCGTCCCCATCATCATCACTACACTCCCCACAATCAATAGGACAACTAGTACAATTTTCAAAGGGGGCATCACAAGGCCCGTCTCCACAAACAGGAGGAATAAATAAATTTATTTCACCTGGAGAAGAAGCAATCTGATTCATAGAATATTGCTTAGTATCAAAAAATGAAAAAAAAGAACCAAAAAGAGAAATAAATATAAGAATGAATAATACAATAGTTAGAATTTCATTTTTTTTCATTATCTCTTACTTGAGCGTTTCCTCCGAGAACGCATTATCATAAAGATAAAAATCAGTAAGGCAATTATTATCAAGACTAAAAGGGATACACCACCTATTAACAGATAATTAACTTTTTTTGCAACTTTAATATCAAAAGATTCAGTATTAGAAAGCCCTTCATAATAAACTCCAAAGGTTGCAGGATAAACTCCTTCCGGAATTTCTCTAGCATCAATATACATCTTGTCTTCTTTAACTTCCCAAGGTATCAAATTAAAATTTTCACTTTTGTAAATATATCCTTGCCCATCATATTCAATAACTAGTTTAACAAAAACATTCTGAATATCATTGTTCCAACCAGATTCAATAATATAACTATAGTCCCCAATCTTTCCAGAATCAACTTCTTTTTGGTATTCCAAAATATCTACAAAAATATCACCTAATTTAAAATCAACTTCAGTTTCAAATGTTTTCCCCATATAATTGATAACTAAATTTGCATAGTATTCATCAGCAACTTGATCAGCAGTATTCCAAGAAAGAGCCATATCTTTAATCTCGTGAAGTCCAAGGGAATTGGAAAATTCAAGGGTATCAACAAGCTCATCTTTTGAATTATATATTAAAACAGAACCATCAAAGTTAGATATCATTTTATCCCCAAGGTTTTCTAACGTTATTTCAAACTCAACATCATCACCGACAGAAACTGATTCAGCCAAAATAGATGCACTCAAATAATAACCCTCAAAAGGAACTCTAAAAATGACTTTACTAATCACTGCAACAGTAGAACCTACAGTATAATCTTGGGCACCCTCTGGCGTGGTTTCATGGGCCATCAATTTAGCAATATGGTCTCCAGGAACATTAACTTCAGAAGGCATGTTAAAAGTAAGATCAAAATATTCTTTTTGATTTGGACCCAAAGAGAAAGTGGAATCACGATTAATAGTCATCTTATCTGTAAAGGCCCCATCCAAAGACAAATCCACCCCAATAAGTGTTGGATCCCTATTCACAACATAAAAATCAATGTTCTCAATTTTATTGGGTTCAAAATAAACAATCTCTTTTGAAGGACTAATTCCAAGACCATGAACAGTATTAGCTAATAAAATAAAAACTAAACCCAAAAATAAATACCTCTTTAACATAGGAATATAAAAACAAAAAGCCTTTTTAAAAATTGCTATTTATGTGGCAGTACAATAAAAGGTAACTTGCCCAGTTTTAGCTGCAGGAGACTCATCACTAGGAACCGTAACATTAATTGCAATAGTTATGTTATCTGCATTATCTGCAAATTGTAATCCTGTAGCCAAGATCGAAAGGCTATGGTTTCCTGCTACATCAACATATGTTGAATTAACACACGATCCACTCTGAGCATTAGCACATCGGATCATCCAATAGCTATTCGGGATTACCCCGCCAGGAACAGAATCATCCCATAACACAGTAGTATTATCGGTTATATTCACCTCAACATCAATATTGGCATTCCCATCATTTTCTAAAATAATATAATCATCCCCTGCCGCTTCACTTTGGTTAGTTTCATCTTTTCCAAGATTCCCAAATGCAACAACATCATCAGAGGAAGTAGTACAACTTGTTTCAGAAGTAATTGTTAATGTGGTATTACCAGTATCAGACGTAGCAAGACCAGTCAACTGATTTAAATCTCCAATATAGGAGACACTAATCCAGGTCCCAACCACTGAAATAACTAAAGCAAATACCAAAAGAACGGCTAAACTATTATTCGAAAGATTCAATTTCATCTTCCGCCTCCCGATCAATCACGTTTAAAGCAACCAATCCGGTACCAGAACCAGGAGCATAACTTAATTCATCAACATTATCTTTAAAACTTTGAACAGATTCATAAACAATAACTGTCCCTCCAATAGAAAATAATATCGCGAATATCAGTAAAACTAATACCACCCTATCTGAAACCTCTTTTCTCATAAAAAATTAACGGGCTTTTTATATTTAAATGTTTCTAATTTTTCAAAGAATTTATATTGGGAATTACCCTCCTCCAAGCATGAAAAAATGCTTAATTTTCATAATTCTAATAATAGTTCCACAAATTACAGAAGCGTGGGATTGGAATAACCACAAGGCAATTGTAGAAAAGATCTATTATTCAATTCCTTATGAAATTCAATCAAAGATAGATTTAGAAGAATTAAGAACAGGATCAATTGCCCCAGATAAAGATTTCCATGATAACAGATTACATCATTATCCCAAATCATACAACAAAACAGTATATTGGCTAGATCTAGCAAAAAATTACATCAAAGAGAACAATTACAAAAATGCAAGCTATTGTTTTGGAGTAGCAAGCCATTACATCTCAGATTCATTTGTAGCACCCCATTATATTTCAGGGGAAGATCCAAAATTACACACCAAGTTTGAACACCAGGCATCAACCATACAAACTAAATGCAAAAAAGGGAGTTATGACATAAATGAAACATTATACAAGGCCTCAACAGAAAATCCACAAGACTGGAACGATTGGTTAGAAAATGAAAACCAAGATTTTCCCCAAAAAGAGTTAGAACAAGCAAGCGAATTAGTATTTTCAGTTTTCTTAGAGGTATTTAATACAACTTGTGAAGAAAGAGGTACAACAATAAAATACGAACCCTGGGAAGTAGGTGAAAAAACAAAAATATATTTAATAATTTTAGGAATTTTAATTATAGGAAACATAAAATTCAAACGTTTCTAAAAACAAGTTGTCCTGAAACATTTTCATCAACATACTTCTGCGCTTTTTTATTTAATTCCCCATTAGTCAAAAATAACACAGGCAAGTTCCGTTTACCTGCTTCATCCAAAGCAGATAACAAATCCTTGTCTGTAACACTTTTTTTATTCTTAAACTTAACAAAATATCTTAATTTTCCAAGATTAGATGGAACATCGATAACAAAATTGAATTCCCTTCCTTTCCTAACAATATTTTGAGAAATAACATACATCTCACTAGAACTAAAGTAATCTAAAATCTCATCAAAAAATTCTCTTTCTGGACCTTTTTCAACTTCTTGTTTTGGTTGCTCAACCAATTTCTTTTGTTCAACAACTTCTTTTTGAGGAATTTCTTTAACAACTTCTTCTTTTTTCTCTTCTTTCTTAGGTCCTCCAACTATTTTCTTAATAAATCCCCTTGCATCATCATTAGAAGTAAGATACCATTTCCAAAAGGTTTCATGGCGCCCTTGAAAATTAACAGATAATGGGATAACAAAATCCTTCAAGTCTCTCAAAGCCACCCTCAACCAAGGTTCAGCATCTGAATCCCTAATAACTTGTTTTTGGCTCACTAAATCATATGCTTCCTTTACTTTCCCCTTTAGGTTCTCAGCAAGGTCCATCAGTTTTTCTTCTTGCCCTTCAACATAATAAAAGGGAGATCCACCCTTCTTGACATGGGTAATTCTGACTTTCTTCTTATCCACCAGTTCAGATAGAATAGCACTAGCAAATAAAATATTTGTATTTATTGTAGTAGAAACCTGTGAAGGAAGTATTGGCCCATTTTGCCTAACAAAATCCAAAGCCGCTTTAGTATTATCAATCATATCTAAACGTTAATCTAACTTGATATAAAAAACTTATGGCCGAGTCCACCGAATCTCATAAAAGGTAACATCCCCCTCATCATCAACAATTCCAAGCAATAACTTCTTCTTAGTAGAATTTGCGACCCTATTTTTAGCAGAAAATTCATACCAAGTTAATACCTCCCTTTCATGAACAGAATATAAGATCCACTTAGCATGATCTTCTCCAGGCTTAATACCTCTAGCATACACCCTAAAATCAGCACCAAACTTTAAAGCAGTTTTAACAACATAACCCCGCTTCCTCATTTCTTGGTATACTGCATATTTGGTCCAAAATCTAGGATCTGCCCTCCTTGCCCGATTAACAAAACTGTCAAAATCTAATTTTTTGTTTCTACCATCAAAAAGCTCCATTTTTTCTTCTTCGAATAGATAAAGAGCTTCAACATAAGAATAATAATATTTTTTCCCTTTTGGTTCTCCAAACCTACTTTTATCATAAAGTTGTTTAGAGAGATTCCCTTCCGGAGCCATAATTACATCTTTAGAAAAGATTGCTGTTATTTTATCATTATCCATAAAACAAATTAAACAAAAACCTTTTAAAAACCTTTTGTTAAAGCTAAATTATGAAATTAACGTTCCTTGGAACTTCATCTATGGTTCCCACAAAAGATAGAAATACTTCAGCAATTTTACTTAATTACAAATCTGAAAATATTCTAATTGATTGTGGAGAAGGAACACAAAGACAACTAAGAAAGGCTAAAATTTCTCCAACAAAGATTACCAAGATATTGATCACACACTGGCATGGAGACCACGTTTTAGGATTGCCAGGACTATTGGAAACCCTTGCAAAATCAGAGTATGGTAAAACATTAGAGATTTATGGTCCAAAAGGAACCAAGAATAGGATTAAAGAGTTCTATGATATTTTTGTAAGTAGATTCAGTAAAATAAAACTAAAAGTAATAGATATATCAAAGAATGGAACGTTCCTGGACAATAAAGAATTCACACTTTCAGCACAAAAATTAGATCATTCTTCAATTTGTTATGGATATTCTTTCCAAGAAAAAGATAAAAGAAAAATAAATCTAAAATACACTAAAAAGTTTGGACTAACTAAAAGTCCAATATTAGGAAAACTACAACAAGGAAAAACAATAACTTATCAAGGTAAAAAGATAACGCCAGATAAGGGAACAATCTTAATCCCAGGAAAAAAAGTAACCTTTCTAATTGATGCAAAAAAAACAAAAGAAATGACTACACTAGCAAAAAACTCAGATATTTTAATTTCAGAAGCAACATACAAAACAGAAGAAAAAGATTTGGCAAGTAAAAGAAAACACATGACATCCAAACATGCAGCAGAAATCGCAAAGGCGTCTAAATCAAAAAAGCTAATACTAACACATTTTAGTCAAAGATACAAAAATACAAAAGAATTAGAAAAACAAGCTAAAAAAATATTCAAAAATACAATAGCAGCAAAAGATTTCTCTACTTTCGACGTTTAAGATAAGAAATAAACAAGAAAATATCAATAAAAGTATTCACAAAAACCAAGATTAATTCCTTAATTACATAAAACACAATTAGAATTATAGCCAAACTAGCAAGGCCATAATATAGATCTCCAATCACAACCCTGCCAAACTCAGATAAAATACTTACAACAAAAAGAAGTCCAATAATAATCAACCAAACTGATAGAACATATTTAGTTTTAGATTTGAATAACCCCATAGATTTAATCAAAGCAGGAGAAACCCCAACGTCATCTCTGAAAAGAATAGGATACCTAAACAATAAGAACAACCTAATCAATAATAAAACTAAAATAACCAAGATTGCAGCCATAAAAGAAGAACCACCAAGAGAACTAAAAAGAATAAATATTGGCAAGCCCACAATCAAAGAAAGTATGATAATAAAGATGAATACCATAACTCTCATCTCAATAACTCTCCAATAATATTTTCCACTATCAAAAAATGCCTTGACTAGCCCAACCTTCTTTCCCTTAAGAACATCATTAATCATAGTAAACTTAACTGCTATAAGTCCCGAACCCACAAAAAAGTTAGCCACAAAAAAAGCAATTAAAGATATAATAATTTTCATGAGATGAGACTGTGTAATCAAAACAGAAGATATCTTCTTAGCAATCGCACTCAAACCACCACTAACAAACAATCCAGAAGGGTCTCTTAAAATCAAAGGAAAAAGATTATTGATATAAATAAAAATCAAAGCAAACGCAGAAGCCATAAGAAATCCAAACAAAGAAGGAACAACAATCTTCCAGTTTCTAGAGAAAACACTTAAACTTTTGTGTAAGCTATCAAAGTATACCATTTTTAACATTTAATTGCATATTCAAAATAATTATCATAAGGGTTTTCTATTTCCATCATTTGTTTGATAGTCATATCTTCAAAGTATCTTCTAAATGGTCGCATGGAATTGCCATGTGCGGAAATAGCAACATTAACTTTATTTTCTTTCATATATTTCATCAAATCTTTAATAAAATTTTTAACTCTCTTTTCTGTTTGTTTAATTGATTCCCCTTTTGGAGGGCTTTTTCTATATCCCCTGTGGAACTCATCATATTTTTTTGGAGAATTCTTCTTAATATACTGCAAGTGGGTTTTTCCTTGTAAAGTACCATAACATCTTTCAATCATTCTATCATCTGTTATTACTTCCTTACATTCTGGGTGAAATTTCAAAACTTCTTTCAAAGTATCTTTAGATCTAATTAATTTAGTTTGATAAGCAACTCCAATCTTTTTATCTTTTAATCTTAGAGCAACAATTTTAGCATCATCTTTTCCCCTTTTATTTAATGGGGTTTGCCTCCAGCCAGAAAATTTACCTGCAGAATTATCTTCAGTAGTTCCATGTCTGAACAAATATATATACCTCTTCATAAACCCAAATTTAGTTTAGTAGATTAAAAAGTTTTCTATTTAATCTTAACCTTTCTAAAAATAATAAAGAAGATAATTTGATAAATAACAAAAATTCCAAACAAAATAAAGAATGCCATTTTCATGGATAACCAACCAACTAAATATCCAATAAGTGGAAAAACTAAAAGAATACCAAGATTATTAAACATATTTTTTATGGACAACATTGTTGCCCGGTGAGATGTTTCTATATTCTCGTTTACATAATGGTTAATTATTACTCCTAAAAATCCATATGCTGCTGCAATTAAAAAGTAAAACACAATCCCAAAGTAATCTACCATAAAAGCCATCAAAAAAACACCGAAAAAGACCAGAAGTTGAGCAAGCAAAAGTGCTTTTGAAGTACCAAGTTTTTCATCAATATCATGAGTTTTTTTAGCAAAATAAGAGGACACCATAGAAGCCACAAAAGCAACAACCCCAATCAAAGAGACAGGAATTAAAATATTTTCAAAATAAACAGAAGACATGTTTTGAAGTATTAAGACTACTGTAACAAGCGGCAAAGAATAAAAGGTTAAATATTTTACATATATATTCCCCTTGAAATAACTAAATCCCTCTTTCAAATGGTTCCAAGAATTTTTCATATCAAACTTTTTTCCATTCTTATAGGGCTCTTTCAAAAAGAAAGTTAAAAGGAATCCCATAACCATGAACGGAAGAGAAACCATCGCAGGCAACTTAGCACCAACAGTAAATAAATATGCTCCAATTATGAATGTAACCGCCATAGAAACATTAGTAATCGTAGCAATATTACCACTTATTCTCTTATGTTCTTTTGTCCGGTCTAACTTCTTTAAAGTATCATACACCAATGCCTGGGCTGCACCAGAAGAAAGACTTACCCCAATACCACTTATAACCTTAGCAATCAAAAAGAACCAAAATCCATTAAAAAATGCCAATAAAAAGATTTCAATAATATACATAAACGCAGACAACATTAAAGTTTTCTTTTTACCAAGAAAATCTGCAACAACCCCAGAAGGAACTTCAAGAATTAATATTGTGGCGGCAAAAAGAGCCATAATCAATGCAAACTGTTCCAAAGGAACTTGAGAAGCAATATAGAATAAAGCTAGAACTGGAACATGAAATCTTCCCCACAACAAAGCACCCCTTACATACATTAAAGGAATATTTTTTTCTAACCCCATATTCAAGAAAACAAATTAGGAGTTTTATAAACATATCGAAAAAGTATCGAAAACCTTTAAAACAAACACAACATTAACTCAAGAACATGGCAGAAGATATGATCATCACTTACGAAACAT
>Ga0233437_1003462_pt1 | contig 20711 bp, 20 predicted proteins | sample SI_122_August201_FD_182714 | JGI IMG/M metagenome (GOLD analysis project Ga0233437, IMG submission 182714) | Seawater microbial communities from Saanich Inlet, British Columbia, Canada - SI_122_August2016_200_MG | ecosystem: Environmental > Aquatic > Marine > Inlet | place: Canada: British...
GTCTTATTCTTTTGGCGAATCTTCGCATTTTAGTTCCTTTTAGATAATACCCACAGAAAGAGGAACCTTTATAAACCTTACCTTTATCACCCTAAACAAGTAGTAATAAAAAATCAAATAGGAATGTTTAAATAAATAAGATGAACGTAAAAATTGCAATGAATCAACAGAAAAGAAGAAGTATAAGTCTAAGTTTCACAATTCTTATAATTGCTACTTTAATTTTTATGGGTCCTGCTCAAGCTGTTCATGTCGATATTGTTACAGAACCTAATGATGCTGTTGCTGGTGAAGATGTAATTTTTGTGGCAGAAGTTGAAATTGAAAGTGAAGATTCTTATGTTCCAATAACTTATGCTAATATTATATTTGAAGGTCCAGAAAATTTCTCAGAAACTTGTAAATATACACATGAGACTGGGGTTTTAGACTGTGAATTAGATGTTGATGTTAATTTTTATGTAGATGCCCCACAAGGATATGGTTATGGGTATGGATACGGTTATGGTTATGGTTATGACTTTGGGTATGGTTATGGATATAATCAAGGAAATTTATTTTATTCAATAAACTGGCATACTCCTACTGATGCAACTGGAGGAGATTATACTGTAAAAGTTGTTGCTGTGGCAGAAGGAGATGAAACTTATGAATTTAGCTCAGGTGAGAAGGAATTTACAATTATAAATTATTGTTCAACAATGTTTGAAATGTTTAAGGATTCATATAATACAGAAACTGGAGATGATGAATATAATATAATTTTTGATTTGAATGGAGATGGATTTATTAATATAGTGGACTTCGCAATGTTTGCTTCATTCTATAATAATCAAACATGGTGCCAGGAACAAATAGAGCCGGTAGAAGAAGGATATTGTTTGGTGGCATTTTCATTATTTGAAGACTCATATAATACAGAGGAAGGAGATGTAAGTTATGATCCTCGATTTGATTTAAATGGAGATCGTGCGGTAAGTTTGACAGACTTTGGTATATTTGCTTCATATTATGGAGATGAAGAATGGTGTCAAAATTTGTTAGAACCTCCCGTAGTAGAACCTAATAATCCCGGTAGTAGTGGGCGTAGAAGAAGTAGCTCCAATGATGATGAGCCTACTTTATTTAATGAAACTATCCCTCAAGATGAAAATTTAGATGAGGATGATAATCCAAATTTAGGAGAGGGAGAAAGTAATGCCGAATTGGAGCAGAATAATGGTCTATTTGGAATTACTGGTGCTGCAATTGTTGATGCGGTTGGTGGTAATCCAGGAATTAGTTTATTAATTTTGATTTTATTAATTTTGGCGTATATGCAATTTTTTACTAAAAGAAAACCTCTAAAGGGTTTTAAGAAATAATTATTTTCCAAGTATTAATTCAACTATATCTAAATGTTTTAGAATGTGATCTTTTCCAATCGTTCTTTTTGTTTTTACATCTATTGCTCTAATAAATTTTTTACCAAAGTCAGTATGCAATCTAAAAGCGAACTCTAGTGCAGTCGTTCCTTCTTTCATTAGGAAGCAATCTGGAATAACATTGCCATCTGAATCTTCTAGTTTGGATACTCCTCCAGGATGTACTGCAATCCTTTCTAGTAGGTCAAATACGGCGGTGTCAATTATTTTTTGAACTCCCGTATAATTGAATTTAGAGAGAACATTATTTTTTATTAGTTCTAATCCTTTATTTTGACCTTCATTTAATTCTTTTTTTACTTCAAAGTTATTTTCTCCAGGAATATAATGAATTAGTTTATGTTTGTGTGCCTCTTTTAGTGCTAGCTCTGATTCTGCTGAACAAGGGATGACTATATGATCTGGAAATTCTTTTTTTAGTTGTTCATAGTTTTCTTCTGATCCAGGAATATCTATTTTATTGCAGGCAATTATCATTGGTTTTGTTTGTTTTCTTAGTTCTGATGCAAGTTTTAGCATTTGTGAATCTGTCCATTCAATTGGATTTTCTGGGAGGGATTTTATCTCGCGTTTTACCATATCTTCAGTTACTCTTAATCCAGATAGTTGTTTTGATAGGGCCTTTGAAATCTCTAGATGTTCTTGTTGTACTGTTCTAGCAAATTTTTCCCAACCTTTTTTTAAAATTCTTAGGTACCACATGTCTAGTTCAAATTCTAAGAATCTTATATCGTTACTTGGATTATATGATAGTGGAGGTACTGGCTCCCCTTTCTCGTTTGTTGAACCTGAGATATCTACTACATGAATTAGTGCGTCTGCCTGATTTAGATCGTCAAGGAATTGTGAGCCCATTCCCTTGCCTTCGTGAGCTCCTGGAACTAATCCCGCTACATCTAATAATTCGACAGGAACGAACCTATATTTGTCTAGAACGAAACCCTCTCTGGGGTTTGATGGTTTACCATATTCTTGAGCGATATCTAATATTTTTACATGACCTGCCCCGCGATTTGGTTTTATTGTAGTAAAAGGATAGTTAGCTATATCTATGTCTGCCAGTGTCATGGCTTTGAAAAAGGTCGATTTCCCTGATGAGGGCTTTCCTACTATTCCGATTAACATATTTTTGATGAAATGGAAGTTTATTTAAATAGTTTTGTTTTCCCCTTTTTATGTTTCCTTTTGAGCATTTATTTGGGGCTTGGCTGGTTGGTTTAATTATCCAAAGGTTGGCTAAAATTAATATCTCTAGATTGGGATGGGGTTTACTTTTATTGGGAGGATTGCTCCCGGATGTTGACTATTTATTTGGTTTTATTTTTGGAGAGAATTTTCATCGGTTGTTTACCCATTCTTTAGTTTTTGTTTTAGTGAGTTTTTTTGTTATTTATGTTATATTGAAGATGTTTGATTTAGAGAAAGAGTCAATGTATTTGCCTATTGGGGTTTTGGTGCATATTTTCTTAGATCTGCTTATTTATCCTGGAGTTTTATTGTTTTGGCCGTTGGGTACCTGGTTTTGGTTTTTTGGGTTTGCGAATGAAGTTTTTATTTATTCTTCTGCCAATAGTGTTTTGTCTGTGAAACCTAGTCTTGTTTTAATAGATGTTGTTATTGGTTTGATTTGGTTGAGTTACTTATATTTTAAAGGGAAGATAAATTTTAGTTGATTAGAAACTTTTATATATCAAAATTTAGTCTTTTTTACTGAGAGCCCGTAGCTTAGCCTGGTGGAGCATTGGTCTTATATGACGGTTATTGGTTTATCCAATGATTTGCTAAGAACACCAACGGTCGGGGGTTCAAATCCCCTCGGGCTCATTTTTTATTCTTTCGATATTTTTTGGATTGCTGAACCCTATTCGTTGAATATATTTGCCCACTTCTTTGTGCCCGTTTATGGTGATAATGTGGGATATCCAAGATTTATTGAATCTTTTATCTGGTTTGGCCGTATAAAATTGAGTATTTGTTTTTATTCCTATAAATTTGAATAGATGTTCTAAATCTTTTACTAAATTTTTACTAGCAAAATTACCCGTTAAAACGGGATAAGGTTTTCCATATTTGTTTTTATAGCAGAAGTAAAAATCTGTGTCTACTATCCCTCTTATGCATGCCCCTATTATCTTTTTATCTTTAGAATTTTTGATTATTGGGGGGATTTTTGAAGTATATAGTTTACTTCCTGCTGGAATTCCAAGGCAAGTGATGTAGAATGTTGCAATTGCTAATGAGCTAAATCTTATATTTTCTCCTTTGTTTTTTGTGTTTATCCTATATTTTGTTAAATTGTATAATTCTTTTTTTAATTTGATTATGTGTTTTGTATATTTCCTTTCATTTATATTTGAAGCGTGGGAAAATTCAAATGAGTTCCTTTTTGGATTACATAGATAAAGTGATCCATCTCCTATATGTGCTCCAATATCTTCTGCTAATTTTTCCGTTAAATGTGTTGGTAGTTTGATTCCTTTTTGTTTGTCTCTTTTACTAAATCTTACTCCTTTTAAGTCTAATTTGTACATAAGATTCTTTTTGTTTTTTATATTTATAAATTCTATTTGCGTGCGTGACAAGATAAGTAGGAAAGGTTATTTGAATTGAGCCCATTTTTTAGTTAATTTTATAAAGAATATTTTTTAGGTTGAGATATGCCAACTCAGAATTTAGGAATGCATCATTTACATAAGAGAAAAAGAGTTTACAAAAAGCTGGAGAAGTATCCTCATCCAGATACGCTTAAGAGGGTTTTTGATAAACTTATTTATTTTGTTGCTATTCTTGGGCCTTTGTTTACTGTGCCTCAAGTATTGAAAATTTGGATTAACCACGATGCGAGCAGCATTTCGATTTTTTCTTGGAGTGGTTATGTATGTCTATCCATTGTTTGGTTTACTTATGGGGTTTTACATAGGGAAAAACCAATAATTATAACCAATACCTTAATATTTATTTTGAATCTACTTGTGGTTATTGGAACCATTTTGTATTAGTAAACTTTAAAAGGGAGTTATTTTCTCAAATGATTATGCTCCTGTAGTGTAGTCCGGCCAAGCATCCGTGGTTTTCGTCCACGGGACCCGGGTTCAAATCCCGGCGGGAGCATACATTTTTATTTTAAATGAATAGCTTTAAATATAATCTTTTGTTTTGGTAGTTACTATGTTGGGCCCATATAGAGCAAATCAAGATGGAACAATATCCTATGTTGGAAATAAGGTGTTTAAACCAATTGTGAATGTAGCAGAAATATCTGTACCAATTAATGAGATTGAACAAAGGGTAGAACAATTTGATAAGGATATAATGTGGGGTCATATCGCTAAAATTAATCATAGGATAAATATTTCTTCAAATAAATATTTTGATTCAATAGGTGTACTTTTTACAGCCCTTCCAATGACTACAAGGATGATTTCTTCTCCTGGAGCAGTTTATGGTAAGGAAGCAATTAACTATACTACGGACACTAATCCTATATCTTTAAATTGGTTTGACCTTCCAAAGAACGCATTTTTATCTGAATCTTCGCAAATTTACTTAGAAATTGCGATGCTTCAAAAAAATGTAGATAAAGTTTATTCAATCTATAATTCATTTAGAAAAGAAAAATCAGATGCAACTCATTTAGCAGAATTTCATCACATAGAATTTGAAGGAAAGGTTGATCAATTAGAAAATGAGAGAATTGCTTTAGGGTTGATAAAAAATATAATTGAAAATCTTCTTATTAAAAATAGAGAAGATATTGCTTATTTTTTGAGTGAGGATAAAATTAAAGAACTTAAGGATTTATCTGATAATATATTTGATATACCAAAAGTTACTTTTAGAGAAGCGTTAGATTTATTATATAAGGAAACTGGAGATGAAAAATATAAGGAATTTACCCTTAAATATTTTGGATCGTGGGAAGAAATTAAAATTACAGAGATACTAAAGAATATGGTATTGATTAAAGAGTTTCCATTATTGGAAGTTCCTTTTTATCATGCTGTCATTGATGGTAAACAACCTTTAGTTGCGAATAATTCTGATATTATTTGGCCCGGATATAGAGAGACGATTGGGAGCGGCCATAGAGTTAAATCGGAAAAAGAACTCAAAGAAAAGTCAGAGATATTTAATCTTCCAAAAGAGGATTATGAACCTTATCTTCAAACACGTAAATCAAAAAATTATAAACAAACATCTGGTTTTGGACTTGGATGGGAAAGATTGTTACATGGTCTTTTAGAGATGCCTTTTATTTGGAGTGCAAATCAATTTCCAAGAGTGGATGGAACATTGAGGCCTTAAAAATGGAAAATATAGAAAATCTAACAAAAGAAGACATATCTGAAATGGATTACAATCAATTAATTGGGTTGACGAAAGAGACGAATAGGCCTCCTGGAGGGAGGAGAACGATATTTGATATTGTAAATAGGACTTGTATTGATAGGAATAGCAAAGTTCTTGAAATAGGGACTAGTACTGGTTTTTCTGCTATTGAGTTGAGCAAGTTAATACAATGTGAAGTAATATCTATAGATATAAATGAAATGAGTTTAAAAGAAGCTGAGGAAAGGGCTAAACAAGAAGGATTGAAAAATATAAAATTTTTAAAAGCAGATGTTAATAATCTTCCGTTTGATGAATCTGAGTTTGATTTGGTTATTATAGGTAATGTATTATCTTTAATGTCAAATAAGGAAATAGCATTTAGTGAATGTAGGAGGGTTTGTAAGAAAATAGGGTTTATTGCAGCGGTTCCGATGTTTTATATAGAAACTCCATCTGAAGAACTTGTAAGGAATGTTTCTGAGGCTATTCAGGTAAATATAACCCCTCTATATAAGAAAGATTGGGATAGTTTTTTTGATTTGCCAGATTTAGAAATTTATCATTCAGAAGATTATAAATTTGATTATATGGCAGATGAAGTTATTTCAAATTTTGTTGAGGAAATAATAAATAGAGAGCATCTAAAAAAGTTACAAAAAGATTCTTTTGAAAAATTGAGAGAAGATTATACAAAATATATGTTTTTATTTAGGGATAATTTATCTAAAATGGGATTTAGTGTTGTTTTATTATCTAATAAAATGACTTGGGAAGATTCTGAATTGTATACTTCAAAGAGATATGTCCAAAAAAGTAACTAATTTATTTATTTTTATTTTTATTTTTATACTGGTTATAGAAAAATTTATAAATAAAACTACTAGTCAGTGATACTATGAATTCAGATAAAAAATTTACTGTTAATGTAGCATATACAACCCCTTCAGGAAGAATGCATGTTGGGCATGGGTTAGGTCATGTTGTGGCAGATGTAGCGTTGAGATATGGTGCACTTAGACAGGGCAAGGAAACTTTTTTTGGTTTTGGAATGCATTCTACTGGAAAAGATTTGATAAAAATTTTAACAACGATTAGAGATGAGACGAATTTGCCCGAAACCTTGAGTAGATATAATATAACTGTGGAGAAAAGGGAAGAAATTCTTTCATTGGATAATTTGGATGATCAAATAGATTTATTGGTTCAAGAATATATGGGGCAGTACCGAGAAGTAATTGAAAAAATGGGAATTGCCATGGATTATGATAGTTTTTTTAGTACTAATCAAGAAGCAAATCAAAGATATACTCAATGGACATTAAGAAGATTGAATGAAGCAGGATTAATAGTTGAAACTGAATCGGATAGACCTTACTGTCCTCAATGTGACGATATAAAACATATAGATAGAGATTTGTCGGAAGTTTCAGCAGTCGGAAGTGTTGATTGGGATGAAGTAAGGGTGGCAGATGGACAAATTTATGGAGGGGAATTTGAATGTAGGTTGCATGGGGGAGAAAGAATTATTGTTAAAAGAAGAAAAGAAAGAGCAATAAATTATGCAGACTCGGAAATGCAACAGAAAACATTGAGTTTGGCAAGAACTATGAAAGTATTTCCGAGGAAATATAAACAGGATTTAGAAGGGATTGTAAGAACGAGAATTGCAAAACCATTTGAAAGGAAAGCAAATGGAAATATTGGAGCTTTATCTCCTTTTGATTCTGAGAAGAGGGTAGAGGCTTTGTCAGATAGTAATATTTATATGGAATTTTTTTCATTGTCTCAATTACTCAATCAAGGAGTAGTGGAAGCTGAGAATCTAACTGATTCTTTTTTTGATTATGTTTATTTGGGTAGGGGAATTCCTTCTGAAGTTTTTGGTGATTCTGGAGTTGATGAAAAAACTCTTGAAAAGGTGAAGGCTTACATTAATAGTGTTTCTCCGGTAGATATTAGTATTGCAGGACATGAGCATCTTGGGGTGCATCTTCCTTTTTCATTATTTGTTCATGCTGCCGTATTGCCGGAGGAGTTCTTTTTCCCTGAATGTATTATAACTTCTCATATTACTCGAGATGGCGAAAAAATGTCTAAATCTAAAGGAAATGTTGTATATCTTGATGATTTACTAAGATTGGTTGAAGGGGAAGGTAGTTTTGGAGCCTTGAGTGAAGATGCTTCTTTAGATGCAATAAGGTTTTTCTTATCTTATTACCAAAGTTTAGATAAGGATTTTGATTGGGATGATAATAAGTTTAGAACTATTGGATTAAAGGGAGTCTCACGATATGTTACTGGGATTTCTCATGCTGCGGCTAGTTTAGGTACATTAAAATTGAGAGAACCGAATTTAATGGACAAATGGTTTTTAACGATGGACCAAAGAACGATTGGGGAAATATCTGATAGGATGGAAGAAAAAGATTCTAGAATGGCACTTGTAAATTTGGTAGATTTAAGGAATAAAGCACTTAATAGATATATAAAATCTGGTCCAAATCCAGAAATCTTATCCAATTTTTTAATTAATCAAATTAATCTGGGCTATCCTGTTATGCCCAGAATTACGGAAGAACTTAGAAATAGATATTTTCAAGATGAATCGTTAGAATGGCCCCGAGTAGATGGCAATCTAGAATTCCCGGAAGAATATGAAGTTTTTGAACATGAAATAAAAGGGAAATCATATGAAAAAAACTTAGTTGGAGATGTTATGGCTTCCTTGAGTAAGATGCTAGGAAAAAAAGAAATACAGGTGGGAGATTCAGTAGTTATTACTTGTCCTACGCAGCATCAATTAGAAGTTTTATCTAAGCAAAAGATTCCTTTGTTCAAAGGGATAAATATTGAATTTTCAACAGATCCGATGGTTAATGGCGTAGAGGTTAAACGAAGATGAGATTATCTAAACAATTATCTTTTTCAAATATGAAAAAACCGAAGGATTATTCCCAAAGAAAAACTTCTTCTTTATTGGAAGATGGAATATTTATGTTTTTTAAAGATCCGGGTGTTCCATTTTATCTTCCGATAGGTAGGCGGATACTGCGTAATGTTGAAGATGTTTTTTTAGAAGAGTCAAGTAAATTAGATATATCTCCTATAGAGATTCCTGCCATAATGAAAGATGGTATATTAGAAGAAGGAGAGGAAATAAGCGATACTTTTGATGAAGGGATAGTTAGACTATCTAATAAAAATTTGGGAGGGTATCATTTGTTGACTACCCCCGAAACTATGATTTTAGACCTTGCTCGAGGTTCATTACATTCGCATAGACAACTTCCGATTAGGTTTGTGTACAACACGGATATTGTTAGGGGGATACGAAAACCAAAAGGAATTTTAAAAGGTAGACAATTTAAAACATTTATGGGCAATTCTTTGGATAGGGATGTAGGGTCTTTAGGGCAATCTTTACAAATATTTGAAGAACTTAGCGATAATATTTTTAGAAGGCTAGGGGTTGAAACATATAAAAGAAGGGGGATTGGGGGAATAGATGTAGAACATTTTTATTTTGGAGAAGAAGGAGATAATATTAGAATGCCGGAAGTAGACCCTGAAAGAAGAGTAAAAGCGTTAAGTTTAGCTATGGCATATCATTATAATCCTGAAAAAATGCTTAAAGCAAGATTTAGAAATGAAAGTAATCAAAATTCGAGGGCCCTCTATTGTACGTTTGGTTTGGGAACCCAGAGAGCAATTTATGCGATGTTTGATTCACATAGGGATGATAGGGGGTTTAAATTGCCTTCTGAATTGGCCCCTTATGGATTTGATATAATCCCTGTATCTCAGTGGGATTCTGAAGAAGCGGAAGAATTATATTCTTTATTGGGCGGAGAAGTTTTATTGGATGATCGAAGGGGCGTGTCCTTTGGAGAAAGAACTTCTTTTTCTGATTATATTGGTGTTCCTTGGAAAATTATTATTGGAAATGGAGAATATACTTTGAAAGATAGGGATGAATCTTGCGAAAGAAGATTTTTTGAAAAGGATAAATTATTCAAAGAAATTGGCATACAGTAGTTAAAATGGAATCTAGATATATTTCATTGGATCAAATAATTATAAATTAGGAAGTTTATGATGCTCACTCTCATGTTGGAGTTGATAATTTTATGAAAAGGCAGGGGGGCATTTCTGTTTACCTGAATGCTTCAAAAAAATTAAATATAATGAAAGCAAAATATTATGCCTGCCCTTTGTCTTGTATTAGATTCTGAATTAGGGAAGGTAAGTTTCTAAGGAAATGGTTCTATCCATTTAAGCTATGAAGAAAGAGATAAAGTTTTTAAGAAAAATACTGAATCATTTTTTGATAATTAAATGTTTATCTTGAAAATATTATTGATACTATCTATTTCTGTTTCAGCTTCAAGAGGGATTGTTATTTGTGGGTCCGTATGCCCAATGTCTACACCAAATAGAATTGGAAAATTATAATCTTTTGTGTTATCAAGTAAGATTTCTTTGAATTTGTTTGTTTCTTCTTGCGAATATTTAAAAGGCCTGCCTATTATTAAACCTTTTATTTCTTTAAAAATCCCTGCAATTTCTAAATTAGCAAGATTTGCATCAACTTCTGCGAGCGGTTCTCCTTTATTGAATTCCTGACCTTCAGGAAGTTCTATAAATAAAATTTTATTATTGTGGGATGGCCAATATTCTGTTCCGATTAATTGTATGATTGAAGGTAAACATCCGCCAATTATATTTCCTTTTACTTTGCCTTCTTTAAGCCATTCAAATCCTGGATTTTTTATTAGTTCTCTTGGTCGTTCTAAATCTTTTTTTTCACTCCAATCTAGAGTTTCCTCGGTCCATTCATTAGAAGCTTTTACTTCTCCAATATCTTTTTCTACAATAGCTTTGTTGAAATATTTTATAGTATAATCGAGTGGATTTGGATATTCTCCAAATTGAGTCATTATACAAGGTCCATAAAAAGTAGTAAACTTACATTTTTTATTAAGGGCATAATGCAATACACTTATGTCTGAATAACCACAAAAAATCTTAGGATTCTCTTTTATTTTTTGGAAATCTAAGAATTTTAAAGTTTTATTTATTGTATTTCCTCCAATTAAACATATAATTGCTTTAATATCTTTATCTAAAAAAGCATCCATTATATCTTTTGCTCTTTCTTTGGCGGGGGCGGATTCCCATCCATTAATTTTTCTAGTAGTTGAGAATTCTTTAATATTATATCCTTGGGATTTTAGGTAAGTTATGGCATTATCTAACCTGTGGGGGAATATTGCAGCTATTCCTGCAGAAGGTGCGATAATCCCTATTGTATCTCCTTTTTTCAATATTTCAGGGTAAATATATTCTTCCATTATTGTTTATTAAAATGTTATTATATAAAAAATTAACTATTCTTTCTTATTATTTCTTCTGCTATTCGAGACAATTCTGAATCGTTTGCTCTTGGACCATGTAATGTAGTAATGTATCCTTCATAATTAGTTAAATCAGCAGTTCCTTCTGCAATGGCAGTGATAACCCGATGTATTGGGTAGAGTTTTATGTGTGCATGATCTATTTCCATGCCTTCCATAACCATACAAGTTCTTACTAAATCTAATCCTTTGTCTAAAACTTTTGCCACTTTTCTTGTGAATCCCATTAGATTTTGATAACTACTTTCATCCATATCAAAGACATAACTTCCATAGTGAGTTTTAGGTAAAATTAGGGTTTGACCTGCGACTGAAGGGAATATATCTAATAATGCCATGTGATTATCATCTTCTAATATTTTATGTGCAGGAATATCCCCACTTACTATTTTACAAAATAGGCAGTCTTTTTTCATATTGGGGTCAATTTTGAGGTATTTTTAAATGTTACTATATTCTATATATGGGAGCATATACTTTTATCAAAAATTTTATATAGTCTAATTCTAATTTTTTGGTATGGTTAAGAAGCTTGAAAAATTACCTGAGAAGAAACAAGTAAAGTTAACACATAAATTTGTATATGCATTGTCTTTGGTAAGTATTTTAGGTTTTTTAGGGATTATGAGTCAGAGTTTTTTTGATTATGATTTGAGTTTTTATGTTGAGGCCTTTTTGATGTTAATAATAGGGGCAGGATTAATCTTAGAATCTAAGGCTAAAGGTTTAGTTTCAATAAAAGAAGTTGGATTAACATCAACAAATTTTACACATTTGATTACTGTCATAATTGGGGCTATAGCGGTTTTAGCGGGAATTTTTAGTTTGCCTATAATAAGATGGTATAATCCTTCTTTTGTTGCTATCAAAGGTATAATTTCTATAATTGCAATTGTTATAATTATAATTCAGACATGGGTTGTAGATTGATTATTTTTTAGAAACTAATAAACTTGCACCAAGAACTCCAGGGTGAGGAATCTTACTCCATTGGATTTTTACTTTTTTTGGTAGAAGGGTATATTTGTTTGCTTGTTCGTTAATCATTTTTAGAAATTCACTTCCTGATTCTCTTGCTCCCCCCATTAGTACAATTACTTCTGGGTCAAATACATTTACTAGACTGGCTATCCCTTGGCCCAAATATGTGCTGGCCTCTTTTAGGAGTTTTTTTGCTCTTTTATCTTTTTTCCCCAATAAATCTTTAATCATTAATGGTTTTCCGAAACAGGCTTTGCAATCCATTCTGTTTTTTTGCCATAGTTCTTCTAGAGTTTTTCCGTTGTCAATTATTATATTTCCTAACTCTCCTGCGTAACCTTCTCCCTTGAATAATTTTCTGTTGATTATTACTCCTCCTCCAATTCCAGTTCCAAGAGTTAGGATAATGAAGTTTTTCTTTCTAACTCCGAATTTTGCTTCAGACATTGCCACTGCATCAGCATCATTTCCTATTACAACTCTTTTTTTGAATTTTTTCTTTAGAAATTTACGAAGATCAAAGTTTCTTAGCGGTAAATTTGGAGGATTTTTAATTATTCCATCCTTTAATGGGCCAGGACTTGCGACTCCAATTGCTTTTACATCTTTGGTCATTAGCTCAGAAATCATAGAAACCATTAATTTTGTAATTTTATCTTTTGTTTTTGGAGTGGGATTTTTTAAATATTTAATAATCTTTTTTCCTTTTACTAGGCTAACTCTTAGATTTGTTCCACCCATATCCACCGCAATTATTTTTTCTTTCATAGTCCAATTTTATTTTTTTGTTTTAAATAGTTTTTGTAAAACTGTTCTTGGTGTTTTTGATTTTGTAATTGCTGAAGATAGTGCAACGCCTGCAGCCCCTAGCTTTATTGCAGTTGTCACGTCTTCTCTTGTGTGAATTCCTGCACCAACTAAGAATTTTGTTTTTAACTTTTTTGATATTTTCTCAATTAATTCTGGTTTTTCTTGAGAAACTGAGGTTTTTGTTGCTACTAGTTCTGGTGGCTCAATTATTAGTAATTCTGGTTTTAGTTTTTGAATTTTTTTTGCTTCTTTTAAATTGGATGCGAATACCATTGTTTTTAGTTTTGCTTCTTTACATCTTTTTATTGTTTTTTTGAGAATTCTGAAGGATAATTTGTGTTCCGAGTGATTGAGGAAGGTTCCTTTTGCTCCATCTTTTTTTATTGCTTCTGGGATTATATATCCTGTGTGCCTTCCGGGTTTGAAGTAATCAACATGTTGAGAATAAACTTTTAATTTTGTTTTTTCTGCAATTTCGTTTAGGTGTGAAGGTTGAACTCCAATTATTATATTCTTATCAAATTTTTCTATAGTTTTTGCTAGATTTAAGGCATCACTCCCTTTTTTGTAAGTTTTGAAATTTATTACGATTGTTGGTTTCATTTTATTAGATTTTTACATTTTTTGTTTGAAGCTATGCATTTGATGTTTGTTATTGTGGTGTCTGCAATTCTATGCAATGCTTCTTTACTATTAAATGCGTTGTGAGGAGTTATGATTACGTTTTCAAAAGTGAGTAAGATGTGATTTTCTAATAAATTTTGCAAGTTTTCTTTTGGGAAATTCTTAGACAATAATTGTTTTTCTTCCTTAATTAGGGATTCTTCTTCTAACACATCAAGGGCTGCGCCGCCTAGTTTATCTTTGGCTAGTGCTTTAACCAGGGCATTAGTATCGATTAAACCTCCCCTTGCAGTATTTATGATTAGAGCGTTGTTTTTTATTAGTTTTATATTTTTTTTATTTATCATATATTTTGTTTTTTTATTTAGTGGGCAATGTAGGGTGATGATGTCAGAGTTTTTTAGTAGGTTTGTTAGATTTGTGAATTTTAGATTATATTTTCTCTCTAATTTTTTATTTTTCTTTGGAGTAGAAACCAATATTTTCATTTCAAATCCTTTTGCGATTCTTGCTACATGTTCTCCAATATGACCCATTCCAATTATTCCAATTGTTTTGTTTTTTAGATCAAATCCCATCAATCCTTCTAGGGAGAAATTTCCTCGGATTGTTTTTTCATAAGATTTATGGATTTTTCTTGATAGTGCCAGTATTAGTGCAAATGTATGTTCTGCTACCGTATTTTCTCCGTAGTATGGAACATTTAGAACTTTTATTTTTCTTTTTTTACATTCCTTTAGGTCTATATGATCAAAACCAGTAGACATTGTTGCTATTGCTTTTAGATTTTTTAGTTTGTTTAGTATTTGTTTGGTTACTTTTGAGTATATGAACACAGAGAGTAAGTCTATGTCTTTTATAGATTCAGTTATTTTTTCATTTAACTCGTCTTTGAAAAAAAGTAGTTTATGTCCTTTAAGTCTGTCCCTTATGTATTCTTCTTCCCAGTCCTTTGTTTCAAAAAATGCTATCTTCATTTCCAGATTATTTTCCTTAGTTTATTTGTTAGTTCTAATGGGTTTTTATGTTGCCAAATATTTCTTCCAATTGCCAGGCCAATTGCTCCAGAGGAAGCTATATCTTTTGCTTGTTTCAGTAACTCTTTTTCTGATTTTTTTACTCCACCCGCAACCACCACTTTTGTTTTTCCTGCTGCCTTGACTGCCCATGCTAGATCCTTTGGATTTCCGTTATATCTTATTTTTATTATGTCTGCTCCAATCTCTAATCCCGTTCTTGATGCGTAGGCCATTAATTTTCTGTTGTAGGTCTTTATTGATTTACTTCTTGGATATATCCATGCTATTACTGGGATTCCTTTTTTATGGGCGTTCCTTTGAATATTTTCAAATTGTTCAAACATTTCATCTTCGTGTTTACTTCCAATATAAATTGTATAGCCTACTGCTGCGGCTTTTAGTTTAATTGCTTCTTCTACTGTTGCTAATTGGGTTGAAATTGGATCTCCTTTTACTAAAGAAGTTTTTCCGTTTAGTTTCAGTATCAAAGGAACTTTAATTTTTGATCTATATTTCTCTGCGATTCCTTTTTGAAGAATTACTGCATTATATTTTCCTTTTTTTGCAATATCTAAAATATATTCTGGGTTTACGTTTTTATCGTTGAAATCAATCGGGCCGTGCTCTAGTCCTTGATCGTATGCAAGGTACATTGCTTTTCCATTTGTTAGGATTTTGTTTAGACTGGCCATTTTTTGATTAAGTTATTTTTTGCTCCAAAATGTTTTATCACTGATTCTGAATTTTTTAATCCTAGTTTTAAGCAATAGGGAATTGGTCTATTTTTTATTAGCCCGGCAACGAAACTAGAGGCAAATGCATCTCCTGCTCCGGTTCTTTCTACAACCTTAACTTTATTTGGGGATAGGAAATATTTCTTCTTTCCATCATAACAAGAAATCTTTTTGTTTTTATCTGTGATCACAATTATTTTTGGACCTAGTTTTGATAAACCTTTTAGTAAATCTTTTTCTTTCGTCAGTAGTTGGGCCTCCTCTTTATTTAGTATGAGGACATGTGTTATTCTTAATAATGAGAGTATATTTGTATTTTTTATTAGATGTTCACCAGGGTTGAAAGCAATTTTTGTTCCTTTTTTTATTAATTTTTCTGCTAACTGTTTTTGTGTTTTGAAACTTGTTTTGCTTAGAGATGTCAAATATAGCCAATTTGTTTTGAATTTTTTCACATCTTTTTTTTCAATCTTATTATTTATCCCTTTGTGAATTAGAATTGTTCTGTTGTGCTGTTTGCTGTCGAGTATTATAGACTGATCTGTCTTTTCTTTTTTTAATATCTTTCCAAGAAATTTTATTTTTTCTCTTTTTAATAGGTCAAGTATCTCTTTTCCGTTTGAATCATTTCCTAGGTTTCCAATCCATCCTGTTTTTAACCCAAGCCTTGAGAAAGATGTTGCAGTGTTTGTCCCTCCGCCACCAATGTCTGTTTTTATATTTTTTACTTCTATTTTAGATCCTACATTGTAGCACATAAATTTTCCCTTTTCGCCTAAACCTGTATCTACAAATGTATCTATTAATCCGGATCCAAAAGTTACAACATCAAATTTTATTTTAATGCCTCCAGTCCAGGAAGTTTTTCTCCTGCAATATGCCTCAATAGTGCGCCGCCAGATAAACTGACATGATTAAATTTCTTTTTTGGTATCTTTAATTCCTTTATTGCGTCAGTCAGTTGTCCGCCGCCTACAATTGTATATGCTTTTGAGTTTGATACTTCTTTTAGTATTTCTCTTGTTCCCTTACAGAAAGGTTTGTAACCACAGTGACCTGCGGGGCCTTTCATGTAAATGGATTTAGCTTTTTTGATTATTTTTTTGTAATTTCGGATTGTTTCTCCTCCGATATCATATATTTCGTATTTGCTTGGGAATTCATCTATTGTTAGTTCCTTTCTTTTACTTTTTACTCTTACTGCAAAATCAATCGGTATTAATACGTTCTTTAATTTATTTTTTAGTTTTTTAGTTATATATAGTTTATCTTTTAGAAATTTGTTTTGTGCTCCAAAATTTCTTCCCTTTGCGATTGCACAGATCTGTCCGAATATTCCGCAGGAGAGTATGGTGTTCCCGTTTAGGAGTTTTATGTCATCTTCTGGTTTTGCACCGCCTAGAATGAATAGTGTTTTCTTCAAATGTATTTTTTTCAAAGCTTTTACTTCTTTTTCTAGTAATCTTCCCGCGCAATTAGGGAAATACTTTGGAAAACTTACCATAGATGTGTGTTTTCTATGACTATTTGAGAATGCATCATTTATATAGATATCAATTAGTGGTAGAAAGAATTTTACTAAATTATTTTTTTTGGGATGAAATTCATCTTTGTGGAATCTTATATTTTCTAATAATAATGCTTCGCCTGGCCTTAGGTTCTGGATTTCTTGTTCTACTTTTTTTGTAGCTATTTTTGGAATGAATTTTATTTTTGTATATTTGTTTAATTCATTGGCGTGTTTTTTTAAAGAAATGAAATCTTTTTGTTTTGGTCTGCCTTGATGGGCTATAATTACAATCTTGGCTTTCTTCTTTTTGAGTTCTTTTATTGTTTCTGTTGATTCTTTTATTCTCTCAGATGGGATTAATCTGTTATTTATTACTTCGGAATTTAGGTCTGCCCTTAATAGTACAGTTTTATTTTTAAAGTTTAGACTTGAAAGAGTTTTCATTTTAATTTTTTTAGCAAATCTACCATCCTGCTACTGTAACCGTATTCATTATCATACCAAGATAAAACCTTAATCATGTTTTTCCCTAATACTTGTGTAGATAGGCCATCAATTATAGAAGAATTAGGATTACCTATGATATCTGATGAAACTATTGGATCTTCTGTATATGAGAGAATTCCTTTTAGTTTTCCCTTTGAGGCTTTTTTTAGTGCCTTGTTTATTTTTTTTATTGTTACATTTTTCTGTAGCTCTACCACAAAATCAACTATGGACCCATTTATTACTGGAACTCTTATTGCAAGGCCATCAATTTTACCTTTTAGAGATGGAATTACTTTTGCGGTTGTAGATGTTGCTCCAGAAGTTGTAGGAACTATGTTTGATGCTGCAGCTCTACCCCTTCTTGGTTTTTTGTGAGATCCATCAGATAGATTTTGATTAGATGTATAACCGTGAACTGTTGTCATGAAACCTTTCTTTATTTTGAAATTCTCATGAAGAACTTTTGCTAATGGTGCTAAACAATTTGTTGTACATGATGCCATTGAAATTATCTTATGGGATTTTTTTATTTTATTTTCATTTATTCCTAGGACTATAGTTATGTCTGCATCATCTGAGGGGGCAGTAAGTATAACTCTTTTTGCTCCGGCCTTGAGATGTTTTGATGCGGATTCTTTATCTTTGAATAAACCCGTTGCTTCGACTACCGTATTTATTTTTAGTTTTTCCCAGGGCAGTTTTTCTGGGTCTCTCTCTGTAAGGATTAGAATTTTTTTATTATCTATTTTTATGAAGTTTTTCCCAACTTTGATTTTTTTATTATAATTTCCGTATACAGAATCATATTTTAGTAAGTAAGCCAGAGACTCTGGGCCGGAAGTGTTGTTGACTGCTATAATGTTTAATTTTTTTTCTAAAGCGATTCTTAGAACTTGTCTACCTATTCTTCCAGTACCATTTATAGCTATACGCATTTTCACCTCTTATTAGTTAAATTTTAGAAAAGTTGATTAATAAAGTTTTCTAATTGATTTTGGAAACTTTTAAAAAGAAATATTACTGAATTATTCTATGAAAAAAATTGGATTTAATGATTTGCATTGGACCTTAAAAGCACCATTAATAATTGTGATACTATATGTATTGTATATTATAATTGCTGCATTGGGTGCCCTATTGTATTTTGGATAGGTGAGTGTGGACAATAAAATTTTCTAATTGAAATTTTTATAGTTTGGGATAAAGTTATATATTTCTTTGAATTTCTTATTGAATTGTTCTTTTGATTTTATGTCTTTGCATATATGAATTAATTTTAGCAATTTTGTTTTTCCGTACTTTTTTGCTAATTTTTCAATTGCAAATCCAGATTCTTGGTATAACCCTGGGCCATAAGTTTCATCATATTCTAGAAATTTGTTTAGTTCTTTTGGTCTTTTCCATAGATCTGTTTGTTTTGATAAGTATATTGCGATTCCTTCCCCTAACCAAAATGGTTTTATCCTTTTTTTTGTTATCGAATAAGTGAACACATGGGCGAGTTCGTGTTTTAGTAATGCTGCGTATCTCTCTTCGGTGTATTTACATTTATGGAGCCTCCCACATTCTTTTTTATCTAGTATGTAAACATCTTTTCCGTTAATCCAACCTACAACCCACTCAGGGGTGTTTTCTCCTCGTATGTAATTTCTAATTTTTTTTGAAGGGATGATAAATACATTTGGTTTATTTATTGTCCATTTAATTTTAAAAAATTTCCCAAGATCTTTCATGGAATCTTCATATGTTTTTTCTAGAAATTTATTTCTTTTTTTGTTTATTTCTAAGGAGTAAATCATTAGTTAATATTTGGTTTATTGGTATAATAAGCTTTTGTTTTAGAAACCTTTATAAAAAGTGATTAAGCTTTCAATTTCACACAATGAAAAGAAGTAGCAGTAGATGGAAGAAAAAAGGCCAGATGCGATGGAAATGGCAACGTAAAAAGATGAAGAAAGAAAAGAGAAAGAGGAAGAATAAATAGCAAAGTTTATAAATAAAATATTTCCACAAAATCATACTTTTATGAAGGAGATTCACAAAATCTTCTGATGAAAAACTTATGAGTACTTTAATCAATATGATTGAGTATGATGTATGAGCAGAGTCAAATTTAGTAGCGGATAAAAAATTCCTTTAAAACTATTTTTGCGACAACTAATTCCCGTTGATCCTGCGGGAGGTTGCTGCTATTGGAATCCGAATTAGCCATGCAAGTTAGGGGGTCTTCGGACCACCGGCGAAAGGCTCAGTAACACGTCGATAATCTACCCTTGGATCAGAGATAACATCGGGAAACTGATGCTAATATCTGATAGGAGAAAAATACTGGAATGTGTTTTCTTTGAAACGTAAGGTCCAAGGATGAGTTGGCGGCTGATTAGGCTGTTGGTGAGGTAACGGCTCACCAAACCGATGATCAGTAGGGGAGATGAGAGTCTTAGCCCCGAGAGGGACACGGAGGTACTTGTCCCAGTCCTAAGGGATGCAGCAGGCACGGAACCTTTACAATGCACGAAAGTGTGATAAGGGGATTCCAAGTGCTCTATCAATGATAGGGCTTTTGTTAAGTGTAAGGAGCTTGACGAATAAGTGGTGGGCAAGACTGGTGCCAGCCGCCGCGGTAACACCAGCGCCACAAGTGGCAACCATGTTTATTGGGTCTAAAGCGTCCGTAGCCGGTTCGATAAATTTTTTGTGAAATTGTTCAGCTCAACTGAACAACGTGCAAGAAAGACTGTTGAACTTGAGACCGGGAGGAGGTAGAGGTATTCTAGGGGGAACGGTAAAATGTAATAATCCCTGGAGGACCGCCAATGGCGAAGGCATCTATCTAGAACGGTTCTGACGGTCAGGGACGAAAGCTAGGGGAGCAAAACGGATTAGATACCCGAGTAGTCCTAGCTGTAAACGCTGCGAGCTAGGTGGTGCACATTCTTTGTGGATGTGCAACGCCCAAGCGAAGGTGTTAAACTCGCCACCTGGGAAGTATAGTCGCAAGGCCGAAACTTAAAGGAATTGGCGGGGGCTCGCTACAAGGGGTGCGGCGTGCGGTTTAATCTAATTGTACACAGAGAATCTCACCAGCAGCGACGGCAGAATGAAGGTCAGATTGAAGGTCTTACCTGACAAGCCGAGAGGTGGTGCATGGCCGTCGTCAGTTCGTGCCGTAAGGTGTTGCGTTAAGTCGTATAACGAACAAGACCCATGCCTACATTTGCCATCATCTTCTCCGGAAGGAATGGGCACAATGTGGGGACTGCCTTGGAAACGAGGAGGAAGGTGTGGGCAACGATAGGTCTGTATGCCCCGAATCTGCTGGGCTACACGCGCGCAACAATGGTAGAGACAATGGGATACAACTCCGAAAGGAG
>Ga0233437_1003464_pt1 | contig 20701 bp, 24 predicted proteins | sample SI_122_August201_FD_182714 | JGI IMG/M metagenome (GOLD analysis project Ga0233437, IMG submission 182714) | Seawater microbial communities from Saanich Inlet, British Columbia, Canada - SI_122_August2016_200_MG | ecosystem: Environmental > Aquatic > Marine > Inlet | place: Canada: British...
TGGGTGTCGTAACACCCAGACCCACCACTACGGCTGGAGTAAAGGATACCGAAACACAGACAAAGGAGGAAGATTGATGGAACTAAGACCATTTGACGAGATATTAGAGGAATATGAAATACGGCATTTATGGAATAGATATATAGGTTGCTCAGAGGACAAACCATATCATGGATACGAACATACAGAATTTGTTATTAGGACCTGCGATTGGTTATCAGATAATATTGAAAATCAATTTCGGAGATTGCACCTGATTGTCGCAGCAATGTTCCATGATGCAGGTCACTATGGGCCAGATGATGAGAAGAATATTGGACGTGCTATCTGGCTGGTCAATGATAATTGTAATTACAACCAGCCAAGCCTTAGCCTTTCACACCTTGCAGCCATTATTTTGGATACAAAACACCCCTACGAAGCAGAACCAAAAACCGTTTTAGGGATGTTTCTCCGTGATGCAGACCTTTGCCAAACCTATCACTGGGGGCTTGAGGAAACCACGAAACGATTGAAAGCAGAGGGGTATTATGAGGGAATGACTGAAGTAGAAAAGCTAACGAGCCAATCCGAATTTCTTGAAGAAACAGAAGAGTGGTTTTCTACCATGAAGGCATGGTGTGAAGTTTCTTTAAACTATGGCAACTTTGCAGCGCAGTGCAACTTCGACATCCTACAGATACAGAAAGGTATCCTTGATAAGCAGAAGTCGGGGTCTGGGGGTTCTACCCCCAGGGAGGGAGACAATGAGATGTCCCGGATGTAATAGCGTAATGAGGACTGGAGAGAAATACGGTTTTGTCTTCAGGATTTGTCTGGGTTGTTTTGGTGAGCATTCAGGCATTAAGATACTGGATATACGAAATGGACGAGAACAAGATCAAGCCTTTGAAGCTACGAGTTGAAGACTATGACATTCATACAGCTAACCGATTGCCCAAGAGTTTCCCATCCCGGGAAAGACGATGGACTGAAAAAAGCAACAAGACGCTGCTACTGGCGGAACATGAGCGGAAAGTTTGTCTACGAGCAAGGGGACCGCTGTTGTTGTGTCCCGGCACTGATTCGGCAGCAAGAAGACTATGAACCGTTAGGTGATAAGTATCTATGTATTATTCAAGATAGGTGAAACCATGAGTGACCATCCACAAAACGTGATAAAGCGTGTTCTGACCGATTCCTGGCAGACACGTAAGCAAATACACCAACAGACCCCGGAACTGTCCACAGGGCAGATGTCTACCCACCTGAGAGCTCTTCGGGAACGGAACGAGGTAGACTTACTGGTTCACGGACAGACTCATCAGTATCGAAGGAAGGAATCGGTATGAATCATATTTGTCCAGTATGTAAAGAACATTATAATTGTGGTAATGGCTACTGTGGCTCTCCTGCATCTACACGGTGTAGTAACTGCCTCTCAGGGGTTAGCACCCCTGACCCCCTTACGACGGCTGCTGTAAAGGATGCCAGCACAGAAATAAGTGCAAAAGAAGCGTATACCTTATCACTGGAAACATTATCTGAATTTAAAAAAGAGCGGGAAGACGTACATAAAAAGGAGGAAGGGGAATGAAGCACATAGTACGAGGCCCCCATTATATAAGAGACAATCTCAATAGCGAATATACTCTTGCGGTCAAGCAGTTTGAGCGATTCGGAATTGATTTCTTAACCCAGGAGCAGCAGCAACTTATCAAGGTCCACTGCCCACAGTGTAATTCACAGCCTGTTGAGGTATACGGCACCTCTTCGGTTTGGTGTCCGGCCTGTGGTCTTGATGGAATATATGAGGAGGAACCATGAACGATAAAGAACGAGAAGAACGAGTAATAGTGTTTTGGCAAACCGGGAACGTGAAATAATGAGTTATAAATCAAGAGGGAGTAAATACGAGCGGGATCTAAAAGACCTTCTGGAAGAGTTAGGGTTCCTTGCGGCTATTTCCAAGGCATCAAAAGGCCACTGGGATGTTTGTGCGATGAAAGCAGAAACCGTCTTTGGGGGGATTGATGTTCCCAAGGTATATGCTATCGAGGTTAAGTCAACAGGTGATAAAACATTTTATACCACGGTTGGAGAAAACAAAGAACAGTACGTTCAAATAGTAAGAAATGCAAGAACCTATCCCTGGATCACTTGGTTGTATGCAGTACGGTTTATCTCAGGGAAAAAAGGAAAACTCTGGAGGATCTACGACCCGCTCAAGGAGCATATCTTCAGGAATACCGAAGGGACGAACCTGGAGGACTTATAATCCCTTGCTCAAGTTGCAAGCATTTCATGGTAAGCAACACGCTCAGGGGCCTTTGTATTAATAAAGAAAATGAGCGGAAGATGAAGGCAGCAATCGGCCTGGAGCAGAATACTATCTTGTTATGGGTCTGGACTACCAGTGATTGTGGACAGTGGGAGCAGTGGTGATTATAATTTATCAGTAAGTAATACTGGTTTTGCCCCTAATGCAATAGTAGCACGTAATCCGCCAGTAAGTTGTTTTCCCCCTACTCGATACCGACCATCAACCCCCATATCCCCTGAAATGATCGTCAGTATCTGATTTAGGCGTACTCCAAACGCATCAATGATACGAGCCTGTATCTCAGGAGTATCGTTAATATCCCGTCCGATGTCTAACGTACTAATGGCCATATCTTGGAGGGTATCTGTGTTTTCTGTTGCATATTCAAAACTGGTCCTTCTATCACGGTGTAATACTTCTTTCATAAACTCGGAGGTTTCAGTAATACATACTTCTTTTCCAAATCCAGTCACCGAACTATAGGTGGGTCGTTGATTTGGTCTAATTGTGAGGTCAATTAGTTTTTCTCCATCACCTACCTGGGCAGTAAAGAAACTTGGATATGTAGCCTCATCATCAGGGTCGGCTTCTACTTCCACACGCACGAAGGTCCCATCTTCTATCCAGATATGGCTTTGTAATTGCTTGTTTGTCCCTTCAACCGTAACTAACGCAAGCGCACGAAGAACGATCTCCATTGGATTATCAGAATAAATCGCATCAGACGCACGTAAAAACCGATTATTTGGTGTACCTTTAATTCGAGAAAGATTCATCTTGCCCCCGGTATCGGCAAGGGTAATTAACTCCTTAACCACATAGAACATATCCAAGCCTTCCAACCGAATTATATCCTCTTCGGAAATAGTGTTCTTGGAATCCGAGAGGATCACTAAATAATCATTACAAATAAGTTCCTTTGAGTTGGTGTTTCTCTCAGTGACTAAGCCGTTAAAGGTGAGTTCTCTATTCGGAAGGCCATAGGTAAACGTAACATCCCCACCAAAATTCAGTAATTGGGGATTCTTCAGGATAATAACTAACTCAGCAGGGGCATCAAATAATTCATCGACATCAAAGTCAATAACCTCAGAGGTGTAGGCTGTACCGTTTATTGTTAGTTCATGGCTGGCCATAATACGCCCTGTTTCCGAAACATCTTCCCTGGCGAAATAGAAATCAGTACCATCAAAGGCAAGCATACTGAAATAATCATCGATTGCTTGATATTCAGCACGGGATTGCTCATAGCTTCGAGCTGTCTGAGGATCCGTCCAGGTAAGGCATCCTGTTTGTATCCCGGTAGTTATATCAACGGATTTATCATAGCAAATAGTCGTTCCTGCTACATAGAACACAAACGGAGTGCCATAGGACGTACATCCCATGTGGCTGGTTGCAACCTGAATATCTACTTTAGAGAGGGTAACCAGTTCCCCTGCTGATTCAGTGGTAAGGGTATCTGCGGCATCAAGGGTAAGCACCCCTGCGGCTACCGTATCTATCGTTACATAGTCATCATTATTCGTACTACCGTCAACCCGAAGGATGTTCGTTGCTAAGAATCCGGCTGATATAAACCGATTGCGACTATCAGTTAAGGTATCATCTGCGGGGTTGTTATCGACAAAGCCAAGGGTCGTATCGAATAATGAGATAGGCCGTCTGAGTTCAAGAAACGTATTATGCTTAGTGAGATAAATGAGTTTCAGGTCTTTCCCACCAGGTACTGCCCGGGAATGGCCAAGGAGCGTTAACTGGCCGTTATAGAGTACCTGGATATATGGATAATTCAGTAATTCAGCTATTTCGGTATTGGTCTTGGTCGCAGCCACCCCTGAGACATTGACCAATGTTCCAGTATAGATAAGAAGATTGTTCTTGAGTGAAGTCGCTTGGGAACAGCCAACATAGGTAATCAAAAGTTGGTCATTGTATTGACAACTGGTACACGTAATCGCAGTATCGAAATCTAATGAACCTACTTCGGTAATAACCGATGCGACGATGGTATAGACCTTGAGGGTCGTACCAGGTGTTGGCTCTGCAACCGAAAGGATAATAGATGTAGAGCTGATAATATCCAAGGAGACGAATGTATAGAAGGTATCGACATCAACTGAATCAACCCCACTGGATTCATCCGACTTCAAACGGTTGGCCCAGGTAAGGGCAGCGGCTAATGAGAATTTCGTATAACGAATACTGCGTTTGGCCCCATCATTGTAACTATAGGCTACATGAATGAAAGAAGTCCCTATTTTTATATCTATACTCGGGGTCTTGGGCTCAGCATAAAGAGTTTCCATATCCGCATCATCTATCAAGAGCGTTGCGTTCTCTGCACCACTAAAACCAGAGGTGGTTGCACTCTTGAAGACCTCAATGTTTCCGTTAGTATCCAGATAGAAGAAATAATAATAACCATCGGCATCACGGTGGAGTGTTGTCGAACTGGGATTATCCCCATAAGGAGAAGAGTCTGCTGCTGCTAATCCTATTGAACTTACATCCATCGTGGTAAATGCCATTTAAACCCCTGTGAAGAAGAAGAACAAACCAGACCATTCCCAGATACCATAGGTGGTACTGGTGTAGAAGTCGGCATCTCCTGATGCTGGCTGGGTGGTTGGTATGAATCTACCAGAAGTCTCTGTAATACCTAATCTGAGCAGGTAGAGGTCCCTTACGGTACCGTCTATGTTGTATTTCATATACTGATAGGTTCCATCGACCAATCCTTCGAGTTTATTCTTATCTCCTACTCGGGTTACGATACCTTCCAGCGGGATCGTGAAGCCTCCATAGGTCTTTTTGGAAAGGTCGAATCCTTTTCCTCCGGCAATGGTATCAAGGACCGGAGAAGGAGTGCTTTGTTTCTCCAGTTGGGACATTATCGCTCGTTCTGGGTCAGGAGAGGGATAGGTAAAGTAATTCTCATCAGCAACGGTAATATCAATCGTGGTTGTTCCTGTATCCCCCCCTGTGGTTGTTACTATTGCTAATTGGATAGTATACGTTCCAGCAGTATCGAAGCTTACTCCAGTTATCTGAGCATCGGTATCTGAGAAGGTTGCGGTCCCTGGTCCTGCGGTCTTTGACCATCTCGCAACTGCACCATTCCACGCAAGAGTATCAGAAAGGTCAGTAGTGAAGCTGGAGTTCCCATCCAGATAGATAGACTCATCAACAAGGCAGGTTCTCTTACTGGGATGAATAATTGCGGTTGGATTGACTGCGGCTGGTACTGGACTGTCGGTTACCGCCGTCTTATCAGAAAGCCAACCATCTGAGTTCTTGATTTGGAGATATGCTGTAGTTTCAGCAGATGAACGATACCGATGTGTTCTTGTCCGAACAACATGGGTAATGGTGTTAGCGGCAATACCTGATGTCCCCTCAAATTCTACCGTTACTACTGTTGCCGTCTTACTAATGACTTTTGCGGCCTCCCACCACGTAGCACCGTCAGTTGTGAAGAATGCTAAATAATCTCCTATGTTAATCCCTGCTGTTGTTGGCACAGTTATCGTCTGAGTACTGCCCCCAGCATCAGAATTTAATGATGCAACAGCGTACCAATATGGATAGGTTGCTTCACTGCCATCCCCCCACCAGATATGGGTTTCTGCTATGTCATTCCCTGGAGTTGTTGGTATGGCAACAATAAAGACTTGTTCACCTATCTCAAGCGAAGCCCCAGACGCACCATCCTCATTAACGATTCTTCGTATTGAAAGTCCATCACGAAACCGTCTTACTTCGTTTCCTCCGGTCCCGTATTCCCCGACGTTGTTATTGTCCTCAGCAAAGAACCTATCAAAGTATTCGGTATCTTCCAAAAAGGCAAAGCTTGCTAAGTCCTGGAGGGGATAGGATTCTTTCCCTACGTCTGAAAAAGGCTGGGTGCGTTTGTTGTCATCAGAATAAAGTACTGGAGAAGTAAGCTTCCAGGCTGCGTTATATACTTGCAGGTCGGCATCAGAAGGTCGTTCTTCGACAATGATTTCCCCATAGGTGGGATTATTTCGATCATCTAAAGATCGAGTTCTTATAGTTGGTTGCTCAGGAGCAAGGTCACGGAATTTAATAACAATTCGTGGCGCATATTGTGGGACCTGTCCTGTGGAAGGGAAATCAATCTGACCATCAACAACTTCGCTACTGGAAATAAGACGGACACTTATTTCATCACCCCAAGTATATCCTCCAGATGAGATAAGTGGTGTTAAGTCAAGCGAATAATCAGTATATCCTGCTCCAGATACGCCTGTCTCCCCGATAACCCCATCACCAATATTATTCCAGTTCGTTGTATTGTCAAAGTCGCTTGATGCCCCACCCCCCTGCCAATTAATATTATGGCCGTATTTATCCCAGCATGATGAGTTAGGGGTATCATTTGTGTGAATCGCTGCGTTTTGAGACCCAAGAATCCATAAATTATGGTTTAACAGATTTGCTTGCAGGGTCATTGAGGTTCCAGTATTCATTTTAGCTGAAAATAAAAGCGATAATTTTGTTATTTCAAGGTTTTCTTCTTGCGGTACTGGGTTTTCAGGGAGGGTGATTCTAACTAACATTCTGTAGATATTAGTTGTATCATATCCAACAAGCAAACCTGATGTTGCACCATAATTGAATGTGGATTGCGTATCCCTCATTTGCGTTACTTCAATCTTGTCGCTCCAGTATAGTTCGTATCGTTCAGTATTCACCCAATCGTTACTACCACCACCACCTAATGCAGTATGTGTTATCTGTGTATCTGAATCAATAGAAAGCACCGTTGCAAAAGAGACATCATCGACATTCACAACTAATGCCCCAACACGAACAGGACTTGGTCCTGTGATGAATCTTGCAGTGCTATCAGTTAATTGTGTCCCTGCGTGTGCTGAAGTAACGGTTCCATAGGTAAATCCTGTCTCAAACAATTCATACTTATCATCTTTGTCCCAATCATCACCTGTTCCATCTTGGAGATATGTTGCACCACCTGTATGTTCCAGTAGTGTTATCTGTATATCTGTATCAATAGAGGCGATAATACCCCAGCTTACATCATCTAAATTACGAATACCCCACCCGACTTGAGGTTTTATTCTACCTGTCTTGAATAATGCGTTAGCATCAATCAATGTGCTGCCATTAGCATTCAGTGTGGTAATATTGCCTTTTATATTTTTATAGTTAATTACAACCATCTCATCGCCCCCATCTAATTCTTCCTTCCCTTCGTTGTCCTGGACAGGGGATGTTGAAATCATGGCCGTGGTGAGAAGGAGCATCACCACAATGAGCATTGAGAGAATCATCTGCTCTCGTCTTCGTCTGGTAGTCATAATCATCCTCTTTCTTTGAATCTATATTAATCCTCTCCATTGTTGTACACCCTGAAAACTCTTGTGCCGTCATTATGCACCTACCGTTCTTGTCCGTTGTCTGGAGATAACATCACTTACTGCTTGGGTTGCCATCTGCTTGAATTGGTTTCTATCCGTGATCGTTGCATTACTGAAATCAAAGTTAAAGACATTGGTTGTCCCACTTGAACTACCTTGCTGTCTTGGAGTGGTTATCTCCACCCGCTCTCCAGGGGTTGCTCGGAAGGAGACATTTGAAGTATCAGTTCCTCCACTACCACCGACAATGAAACTCCCCCCGTTTGCAAAGAATTTGTCCTTGACATCCCCGCCAAACTTACGAACTTTTGAGCCAGATCCAACATCTTTGACACTCTCCACTGAATCAAGAAAAGCACGAAGAAGATGATACGCCCCTGCAAGTTTATCCATGAAGTTATCAACCTGGTCGCTAAGATAATCAAATGCCCCAATATTTTCAAGAATACGGAGCAATCCAACAAGCGCAAATGTAATTAATAAATATTCTCTGAAAAAGGGGATTGCAATAGCAAGAGCGATACCTAAAAGAATAATCCTATCAGTGAGATTCCAAACCTCTTTTGCAAAGGCTATTGCCACAGCAGTTATCTCATCCCAGTATAAAATCAGGAGTACAATGACAATAGTAACAGCAAGCACTTGCCAAAGAAAAACACCAAGGGAGAAGTTTGCGGCCGTCTGCGCTAATGTATATTCTTTTAAGGTTACACTCACCAGATAATAACTGGTCCCTAATTGAACCAGAGGCCCAATCAATCCCAGGGTCTGACCACTGAGAATCGTTATCGTCCCCAGTACCTGTACTAACTGAGGGTTTATTCTATCTAATGCCTCTATCAACCTCAGCTTAGCCTCAAGGACCTGTAACGTAGCAGGGGCAAGCTTCTCACCCAGAGATGCCTGAGCGTTTAATATCGAATTATTCATTCGCTCCATTTTCATTGCCGTGGTCTCAGTGATCTCGTTATATGCTTCCAGAGAACTTCCGGCAACATCAACGTTCTTGCTGATATTGATGAACTCATCATTCATCGTAATTAACGCACTGATACCCTCCTGGGCTCGTTTTTCTGTAGAAAGTAATGCAATCGTTGCTGCTTTTTGACTCTCACTCATCCCTTCGGTTGCCTGCTTCAATTCAAACGTAATATCGGTTAGGTCCCTGAAGTTCCCACTGGAATCAAGGATCTCTACCCCTAAACGAGATAATTCCTTTCGGTTATCTTCTGTTACGATCCGTAATGCACCTAACGCTCTCACAAGTCTGGTAGCGGCTTCCTGGGCAGGGAACCCTGCTTTGGTAAGAGCGGCAAAGGCTGAAAAGGTAATCTCCAGAGATTGCCCTGCTTGCTGGGCAGATGCACTCAGTCTTCCTGCACTGGAGGTAATGTCCTCAAACTGCAACACCCCAAATTTAATGGTGTTAAAGAATACATCACTAATACGATTTAAATCATCGACCTCAAGGCCAAACGCATTCATGGTCTGGATAAGGGTCTTTGCTGAAACATCTACGGTCGTAAATCCTGCAATAGAGGCTTTTGTAGCAACATCCAGGGCAATCGTAGCCATAGCCGCATCAGTTATTCCGGTAGAATATATCTGGTACGCTCCCCCTGCTATCTCCACCTTAGAACGATTGTTATCAATGCTTGCTGCAACATCATCAACAACCTTCCCGGTTGCGGTAAGACCAGTACGAGTAGAGCCAATGATGGTATTTGCCTTAGCTACGGCTAATTCTAATCCAGAAAATGCCTCAACCATCGCATCAGTACGGGATTCTATCTGCTGACTCATATTGATGAATATATCACCCATACGCTGAAACGCAGTGATCATCGTAGCAAAACTTATCCGCCCTACATCACTGTTCTTCTTAAAGTTATTCCCTAACTTATCCATCTTCGTACCGACAGTATCCAGGGATTTCTGTAACGTATCCAATCCTTTTAGCTGCGATTGCGAAACCAGAAAGATATTCAACGTTGAATCAACCATGTAGTTATCCCCTTGCTGCTCGTTGTGATGCTGCTTGTTTTGCTGCGTTTAATCGTGCTTCATCTTCACGGTCTTCTTGTTGTCTTCGTTGTTCCTCTTGCTGAGTGATATACAGATCGACCGTATATACAAATGTCTGGAGTTCTTCCATGCTTATGGTGGTGTCCTCAAGATAAGCAAAGTCGTAGTTCGTGCAAAGGATGGTATTCAATGCCCGTATCGCAGTTACGCTTTGACGATGGTCAATGGTTCCTTCTGCAATGGCTTCGTTAATGGATCCGAAATCAACGTTTTTTTTTTATCTACTACGTTAGCCTTTCCTGCAACTTCAGTTGACATGGCCCCAATCTCTTCCATCAGAAAACTCACATGGTCTATCGAAGGCATATCAACATCAAGGAATTCCTCTTTCATCAGCTTCCATTTACCTTTATCATTCTTGAGTTCAACACAGAGAAGGATCGTCTCAAACGCCAAGGCTGCGGAAATCTCTGCTTTATTATCCTGTGGTAGCAGTTCGTCAATGAGCTTACTATGCTCGATAGGGTCTATTTTTCCCTCATCATCAATAAGACCACGTTCTTCGGCTATCTCAAGTGCCGCATCTCTGATTGCTGAGGGGATTTGTTTGTGCTGGAGCGATTGTACTTTCATCAGCCGCTTGGGACCAATGGCAATGCAGTATTCTATGTCTTCAAAAGTAACTATTTTTCTTGGCATTGGATTTCCTCACGCATTATATTTAACATCGACGGCAATACCACTTGAACCAGTTGTCTTCCAGGTCCACTGCTGAGTCTTTGGCTCGGCACTGGTCCCATCAAAATCAACCGCAAACGGCTCAACAATAACGTTGGAGATGGTTACGCTGAAATATTCCGCATTTGTGTTCTTGGACATGGTGAATGCAATAGATGTCAAAAAGCCTGTACCCGCATCAGAACGTGGATTAGCCGTAGCAAGACTCCGTACATTCAAGCTATCGGGAATGACATAACTCTCAAATGTCCCACTGATAAGCCTATTTCCTACAACGGGCTGGACAGACATCGTATTGCTTGCCCCCAAGGTCATCCCACTATCGACATCCAGGGTGTTGGCTATCTTCAGGCTAAAGCTCTTCATCCTCGCAGTCTCAGCAAGAACCGGGTCAGCAGTAAGGATATTTGCCGTAAGGCTGGACCATTTCGCTATGTCCTTGGCTTTAATAGCGGTGACATTCAATGAGGCAAGACTACCCGTATCTACAGCATGATTCCAATAAGTAGCATTATAAATACCAGTCCCTGCAATATTGAACTTCATCCCATCCTTTACCGTCATGGTCAGTTCCATCTCATTAGTAATAGCTCCGTTAAGGTTGAAGAACGTACCAGTCCCTCCACTTATCTTCTCCCCCAGATAATACGTCCTGCTCCCCAGGAAGTTATTATTGGTGATGACCCCCGTGGTGGCATCCGGGTCTGAACCAAGGGCATAGCTGAACTCGGACATTGCTGTTGAAGGATCGTCAATGACGTAATAATTCAGCAAGAAGTCAATAACCTGCCCTTCCAGGTTCTCAGCAGTCTCAGGATCCCTCCCCCCTGACAAGTCCCAGAGAAGGGTCTTATCCATCACAGGAGTAAGGGTCATCAGAGCATTCCGTGCATAGATACCACTGACCGCCCCCAGAGCTGTTCCATAGGTTCCGGCCCCTCCATTCTTTGTCGCTTCGTCATCAATACCGATAACAAGGTTATCGCTTTTCAGTACAATTGGCTGTGTAACCACCATGATTAGTCCTCCTTTGTGGGAGTTGGTTCTGGTTTAGGTTTTTGTATGATCGTTGGTTTTGGAGTGATATTTACGAGACCTTCCGGTGCTTTACAGACCGGACAGGCTACGAGAACGTACTTCTCGACTGATTTTTCAGGAAGCGGACCCAGGATAAAACCGCAGACACGACAGTTGTATAAGCGCATACTGGTTTTGCTCATACACTACCCTCTGTAGGTCCTTGCTCTCCTGTTGGGTTTGTATCATTTACGGGTTCCTTTACTTTCTTTTTTCTTCCTCTGCGGGTTTTCTTCTTGGGCTTAGGAAGGGGGGTATCGTCAGAAACGATAACATCACTTGACCCTGGTGAGCCGCTGAGATCAACCAAATCAATGGTTGTATCGGTCATTTTTAGGGGAAGGTCCTTATCGGCTTTTTTCTCAAACCAAGCGGGTGAAGTTTTCTGAGAGACAATATGGCGTGGGAAATATACCTCAATGAGTTTTGTTGCACTGTCGATACCTTTCATCAGATCGTCCCAGGCACAAGCACGGTTTCTGAAATTCCATTCAGGGTCATCGTGCATCCTTCTTACAGTATCACAAAGATTACCCATATTAACGACTAACATCGCCTCAAAGGGAATATGGGCAAGGGTAATTGCCATCTCCTCAAGTTCACGCTCGAACTTCCCGAAAATAGGTGCAAGTCCAACGGTTTCTACTTCTTTTGGTTTATTTCCATATCGCTTCCAGTTCTCATGGGCAATAACCTTATTGCTCTCAAAGTTCAGTCTACTGGCGGTTAATGCCTCAAGATGGTCGAAGGTGATTTGATATTCTATTGAATTATTCTGTGCCATGATAATCCCTCAAATGCTGCTTGAATTGAATGGTTAATTTCTGTTTGAATTGAATGGTTAATTTCTGTTCTACTGCTTGGATGATCGTATTGAGTAACTCTTCTTCCGTATCACATATAACACTATCGGTTTCCTGTGCGGATTTAGCTCGTAAGATTTTCATAACTTGATGAACATCAGAAAGTTGTTGTTCCATTACCATCTCTCCTGGAACTTGCATTCAACAGAGGTAAGGATCAATACCACATTCCCTTCTTGATCGTATTGGATTGGCATGACATCAGCACGGTCGAAGCTTGCATCATCACCAAGAAGAAGGTTTTGGAGCCAAGTTCCATTAGCCCCATCGTCTGCGACATAGGCCGTATCGATCACAAAGGAAGTGTCTGTAACAATACCTGATACGGTATGGTCTCCGTTGTAATTCGTTGTTCCTGCAAGATGGATGTTCTCCCCTGTTACCAGTCCTGTGGTATCTCCTGTGAGAACGGTTGTAGATACTCCTCCACCGGGGTCGGATTCTCCAGTGATAGCCGCACTTACTGCAAGTCTTGCGTTCTGACCGATAAGCTTTCTAAACTCATCAGCATATTTCTCAATATCTATCGAACCAATTGGATTCGAGGAGATATTAAATTCAGTATCTGGATTTTGCATCCGAGAAAAGACAAAGGCAATATCAATAATAGGCATACGGTTTTTAACAGTATACCCAAATCCTGCATCGTTATTGTTGTAGGTATCTAATCCCAAGACAGGATTATCTGCCCGAGAAGCAAGTAATACTGAACTATTTGCATAGGCTCCTGTATCAATAACACTATCAAACCCTGGTTTGTAGAACGTATCAGCCGTCCCAAAGACGGCACTGAGTGTGGTATTAGCCTGAATTAAGTTGACAATTCTATTCATAATCAGGCGGGAGATAGATGAAACGGTCATGTTTGAAACCTCTTGATAATTTCCTTTGCAAAGACTTCAGTAACCGCAGGAATATTCTTTGGCTCCCATCCGAGAAACGGACGTGCTGGCTTTCTAAAGAATTTCTTATCAGCACTAAGGGGAATCCCATGAAACCGGAAGAACGCCCGGGAACGGCCTGTTATTGGGGTATCTGTCGTTTCCTGCTGCATCCGAGCATAGGGAACTCTTGTCCCCAGGGTGAGAGAGTTCTTACTACTTAATGAAACCTGAAAGCGGCCATTATATCCTACACTTCGCTTGAGCGTACCTGAGACATCCATAATACGTCCTGAACTACTCTGCCCTTGTGATTGTCGTACTTTATAGGTGAATGGACTGAGACTACGCCAGGCACTACCAAACATACTCTGGGTATCAAAGCGGTCTTTTGTCTGCTTTGCAATAAGGGTTTCTAACTCACGATGCACTGGCCTTTGGTCGGTCATAAACTCCCGAAAGGATGCCAACTTCTTCTTTAGGGAAGAAAGCTGGTTCTGGTCGAAATGCACCGTGAGGGTAAGGACCATCAGCCACCTTCCCATATCTTCCTAAAGCCAGGTAAGGTGGTATATTCAAAAGGAGCTGAATCGACATCTGATGGTTCTGAACTTGAATCTCTTGTCCCTGCGATAGATGCAGGCCCTGATTTGGAAAGGTCGATGACGGTTCCCGAAGTGTCTTTCAGCTTGGAATCACCATTCAACAACTGCTCGATCTTATTCATTGCTTCCTGACGTTTCAGGTCGCTTATGGTATTTGCATTCTTGGAAGTACGATTAGTTGCTTGAAAACTTCCTTCTGCAACTTCAGCAGCAGTAAGCTTATCTTCAATAAGCCCAAGGAAGTTCGTGCTATTCGTGGCAAGGAGTGCTTCTTGTGCCGAGGTAAGATTAGAGAGTTTGGAAAGTAAAAAGCCATGTTGCTGGGTTAGCATTGTAGCAATAATCCCTGCGGTATAGTAGGTGGAATTATATGCTGTCCCTGCTAATTGTCGTTGTACGCCTGCTGCTGTTCCCCATACCATAATCATCCCTCGTTTCCACCAGGTATTGGTGGATTGAAATCTGGATCTGGTTCAAAAGTGTTTATATAGAGGTATGCTGACATATATATCATCTTAGAAACCCCCTGTGTTTTGGTTTGGCTGTTGATAGGGTTGCTGATACTGCATTGGTTGTTGTACTGGCTGTTGCTTTCCACACTGGTTACAATATTTTACCGTAGAACCGTTCGTTGCATTACATACTGGACACTGCCAGTTCTGGGCTTGTGGATTATCCCACTGATTCTGTAATTGCTGCTGACTCTGAGTAAGATTGTTCTGGACCTGACCAACGGCACCAAGTGTCTGCGTTGCCGTGTTCGTAACTCCATTCAACCCCATTAAGAACATACCAAGCCCTGTGTTCATTCCCAATGCCGCACGTTGTCCATAACTCGGCTGTGAAGGGTTTGCACAATTACTTATTGGACATACAGAGCTATTGAACTGTGCTAATGTCATTGGACCTCTACCACATTTCTTACAGATATATGCTTGATTCGCCTGCTGCTGAAGGATAATTTGTTCAGGAGTTAATTGCTGAGGCTCGCCCTGCGGTAAAAAGGATGTCTGAAACCCCGCAGGGGTCATTGCCAATGGCTGGTTGGTGGATGAAGGATTCTGTCCAGGTGTGAGAAAGGAGTTTGACGAGTTGGCATCGCTTGGTGGCTTAAAAAGAGTGTTCTGGACCTGGGCGTTTGAAACCAATCCTCCGGTTGTTTTGGTAAGACGATGTTGGATAATAAGGAATATCTGTCTAATGGGAAGGTTTGTTGTATTAACATCAACCGTGACATTTGTATGATACTGGCCTGTCTTGCTCTTTTGTTCTTTATTATAGAACTTTGCCCTCAGACTGAGAGCAGCAGCATCATTGAGAAACTTGAATTCACACTGTGGACAGGGAGAGGCTTTATTTTTATCATATCCTGTCGCTATCTCAGGAAGGATGGCTCCTGGGTTCTTCTCGGTTGGCTTATGATTATCAGAATACCAGCAATATCCAGGGGTGAATATATCAGAGAACATCCCTTTTGGCCCTTGTTTATCCTTAGCCGTTGCTTTAACGATCTCTGAAACTTCAACCCAGGTAAGAGGATTGAGTAATGGACTTCCTGGTGGTGCCCTTGACTGACACCAATCGAACATCATCTCTTCAGTGAAATGCTGTAGGTCTGTAGGGTCAATGCCAGATGCAATTGACCGGCCTTCAAACGTAGATGTATCAGGAAAACTATGAACTAATTCAGCGAATAATGCTTCAGTATCCTCCTGCTCATCATTCACATCCTTCTGGGTCTTTTGAATACGACCTTCTTTATCAGGACCGTCCCAGGTCGCTTCGGTCATCCCTCGTTCTGTCTGTTGTTTCTGCTCACCTTCAGTAAGGTCCTTCCACAAGACAAACTCATAGGTGGCAAGATCATCTCGACCGCATTTCATAAGGAATATCTTATACATTGTCAATGCAAGATTCTTCATATCCGAATAATGCTGGGTTGTGGAAATCATACCTGGTGTGGCCATAGGATAACCTACTTAGCATTCTCTATTCTTTTGTCTTAATAAACCTTTCCCCTATTTGTCTAATTCTTTTGGTTTTAATTTATAATAGATATGTCCAATATCCTCGAAGATCGGCTCGATATTCCTGTTCTTCTGTGCTGAGATACCGCTAATATCATAGGGGATCCCTGCATCTTTAAGTCGTTTCAATAACGGCCAGTAGCCATTTGCTATCTGTTCTGCCTTTCGGTTATATGCCTCAACAGTAAACTCCTCTACTACTTCATCCAGATGATTCACACAGAACTTCAGCTTCTTAGGGATATGATCGTCAGCTTCCTTTCGCATAGTACGTCTAAGATTACCTTCAACACCAAGGCCGTAAAACAGGAATTTCCACCGTTTATCACTCAATAATTGCTGCCAATCCGTAAGAAGGAGAGTTAAAAAGTCAAAATAGGTATAATCCAGAAGATTAACAATACCCCCATTACGAAACTCAAAGTAATGATACCGCTGATTACCCAGATTAGAATACGGTAGGGTCATCTGCCGTTGATTTGCATGTTCAAAACTTACATACGGCCTGGCTTCATGGAAGTAATAATGATTTACGGCATGTCCCTCTTGGGTTGTCCGAAACCCAGGGATTAGATTTATCCACAGCTTGCCATCAAACTTACAAAAGCAGTTAATCGTCTCATACCAAGAAACCTCTTGTCCAGGAAGGTCAGGGATCATTAACTTCATGTTTTGCTTTCGCCCTTTTATCCGCTTGCCCTTGAAGACCGCATCTTGGGTAGTTTCCGTTCTATCTGAAGTATTCCCCACAAACGTTTCATACATCTGCTTTCTCAGAGTGGTCTTTCCTGCCGCTGGACTACCCGTAAGAGGAACACCCTTGGTATTCCAGTTAGAATCAATATAGGCTAATTCAGCAATAACAAAGCCACCAAGACGTTTTAACAGTCGATAGAGGCCAAATGCACTCCCCGCAGTTACCATACAAGCACAACCAGGTCGATGATAGGGCTTGGGTCGATATATCCATCACGAATTGCAGCGAACATTGCTGCTGCACCTACAGCCATGAGAAAAAAGCCGATAATACCATAGACCACCAGCTTCATAACCCAGTTATAGATGGTCGTTGCCTTTTGGTAGGCCCATATCAAGACAAGGACACCCCCTAATGCAAGGATAATGACAAGCCCAACGATCATCCACGATTCCAATCATTCACCCCAAAAGATTGTTCTTTGCCAGGAGAGTGTGGATGTCAATAGAGAGGTCGGAGCGTATCTGGAAGAATGCCTTATTGTTCTTCTCCAGGCTACACCTGAACATTACTACGATCTTGCTATAGGGAACGCCATATTCAATAGACATCCCATGACTCATAATCATTGCATCAATAAACCCATCTTCCTTGAGTGTAACATCATTCTCTTCAATAAGTTTCTCTATCAGTCCAACTGCTTTATCAACATCACCAATAACAGGGATGTCAACGGTATGATACATATCTTCGATAACCCGTTTCTTAGGGCTCTCGACATACTGCTGCCAGGTAATATCAAGAGGTTCGCCATGCAAATCAACAAAATGAGGCTGCTTCATATCAATATGGGTTGGCCAGTAGTAGTCTTCAATTCCATTTACGGTGAGCTTTCCCCATTCATTTATCTTGAGAGTAGAAGAACCAAGGTAATAGAATTGGAAACTTGATAGGTCGATACCCGAGGATACATATGAAATACAGGCAATCCCCCCAAATAATACAGAAGTCCCAATACCCAGCATTGGACCGTACTGCCAGAGAAGATAGAGGGAGAGAATTGCAGAGACAATAAGGACATATATCAAGAATATCTGACCACGTATCTTTATTGCCCCAATGGTCATTTCCTGGGATTCCAGCTTTGTCTTAGGTGGTCCCTGGAGCGTTTCTTCAAACTGAGGTGCAGTGAAGAGATAGATAAGGTTCAATGCCAGAAGAACACACGTTCCAATAACAAAATCCCACATTCTAAATGCAGCAAAGATAATCGCTGATACTGCAAGAACCACAGAAAGGATAATTGGATTTGTCTCCATAGTTATTCCTCCTTGCTCTTCTTGAGTTCATCACGCTCTTTCATAAGATTTGCAATGGTCTCAGACTGCTTGTCAATGACCTTGTCCTTTTCCTTGTCATCCGGTTCTGCTGTGGATACGGCTGCTGTTCTCCCTCGCCCACGCATACCTGTAGAAAATGAAGTATCGGTTGTTTCTTCCTGCTGGGCATCATCAAACTCAGTGATTCCTTCTTTCCAGCGGAGAATACGCCACCAGTTATACCCAAATCGGCCTGGCTGCATAAAAAGCGAGATACCCGCCACAATAAAGGAAAAGACAAGGATAGCAACCCAGCCAATGGCTTTGATCTCAGGTTCTTCTGAAAAGACATACCCCAATATAATAGAGAGGAGAGAAAAACAAAAGGCGATGACCACAAGAAGCGTTCCCCAGGAATCACTTTTATTCTGGCCTTCCCAATTTGCGACATTTAGCTTAACTTCAGCAAAATGTTTATCGTGTTTTATCTTATACTTTGGTTTTACTGCCATATCAAATCACCTCCACCCGTCTTGAGTGGTATGGATAGTGTTTGGTTGTCTGGAATTGGCAGACAGTGGTTATTAGTTCATTTAGAGTGGTTTATTAAGTGCATTATCCCGGATATTTTTTGCAAGTGTCTGAAGTACGTTAATTGCCGTATCCCTGGTCACTGCTTTTTCAGGTGAAGTATCAATCCGTAGGTCAACGCCTTTTTTCCCCTGTTCATCAATCATTGCAAACGCATTGATGGTAATGGTAAACAACGGTGTCTTTGGTTCTTGCTCAACTGGTGCTTCTTCAGTGGTGGGTGTAAGTTCAACAGATGTTTCGTTTTCAGACATGCCACCTCGTCTCCTTCGTTCTATATATAGCTGTTGACGTTATGTACGGATTATATCTTGTCTGCATCATTCTTGAGGGTAGTAAACTCAGATGCTCGCACAAGATACCTATCCCGCTTTGCTGGATCAGAAGTACCAAAAGCATTTCCTTTCGTGGTAAGTCGGGCTATTCTATCCGTAAGGCCGGAAAGAGTGAAAACCCAATCTGGATTACCTGCACCTTGGCTTACGGTATAGGTCTGCTCTTGGTCCTCTTCCATTTCGTTCTTTGTTGGTGTTCCAAATGTCATAGTCTATCTCCTTATGCTGCCTCAAGGAAGCCATCATCGCTCACAGGGTCCCACTCAGCGTGCCAGTGAACAACTCCACTTGATGCCGATGCCGATGTCGAGGTAAACCGGACATAGGTCGCAACGTGTGCCCCCCCAGTCCTATCTTCGCCAACACGGAATCCTTCTTCTTTCACATCCACCGAATCATTGATAAACGGACCAGCGGCACTCTTGACAATCAATATCTTATCCTTCTTGTCCAGTCTCGATATTGAAGAGCCGATTATCAATGCACCCAGATTGCATGTCGTATTCTTGCTGAGGGTATCTGAACCATTTGTCGAATATACATCCAAAAAACTATTCGTGTTTTCCCCGGCAAGATTTGTCGTAACCTCGCCATAGATGTTATTTATCTTCACATGTCCTGTAATCTTGAAGAGATTGTAGGACACGGTCGTGCCATCAGCCGTAAGGGTAATATCTTTTTCAGCAATATGGTCGAAGCGAAACCCAGGCCACGTAAAGTCCGTCCCATTATTCAATTTTGGCCCATCTCCTCCACCGCTGGCACAGTCCTTAATTGAGCCGTTGGTGCAGCCCGCATCGACCAGCCAGCCGTTGGTCCCATGTCCTTGGGAGCTGCAATCCTTCGCCCTGAACTTATCACAGGAATTTGTAATCCAAAAGCCAATAGACGCATAGGGGCCAGTGCTTTCTCCGCCACCAGTGCAGCAATCATCCATTTTTGTTTTGTGGGCCTGTATTTTAAAGGCAGCAACATCAGGAGAGCTTACCCGGCAGTTATTCAAGACACACCCCGCACCCGTAACATCAAAGCCGATGTCAGCAGAATCGTCCTCTTCAGTGATGAAACAAGTAACCCGAATATCGCTGAGGTAGCAAAAGGCCCCGGTAACTGCGACCCCGGTTGCCTGTGCAGCAGGGGTAATCTTTAGCGACCCATCAGGGCACACAATCTTTGAGGAGTCTCCAGAGACTGTGAGGGCCGTCCCACTTGCAGGGTCCAGAACAGCACCAATCTCGAAATGTAATTCAATCCCTGTTTTTGCCCCCTCAGTCCCCAAGTCAAGACCAACCTCAGTATAGGTCCCTGCTCGTATTACAATTATATCACCAGAGGCCGCAGCAGTGAGTGCCGCCCCAATGGTAAGCTTCGGGTCTGTGGGGCTATTCCCCGTATTCGAGTCGTTTCCTGCGGGACTGACATACCATCGGTCCCCTCCTGATTGGGGCACAAACCCCAGTGCGTTCTTCATGTTTTGATATGCCATTAAATCAACTCCCAATCATCAAGTGCCGAGTTTGCCTGGAAACCAAACAGGTCTCCATCTCCATTGATAGTGTAACTACCATCGACATTATCTATCGTATTTGTGGCGGTGACATCGTCTGCGTGTCTTGCTACGGTAATGTTATTCGTTCCGGCATTATACCCAGAATCCTTAATGAAGAACCTACTTCCTGCAAGGACCGTGGCAAGCTTCGGAAGTGTTACGGTTAACACACCTGTTGCAGTCCTGGTACACTCAATCCAGAAGTCAGTTTCAAGGACGGTATAAGTAGCCGTACCAGAAGGAATATTGGTGGTTTTCACTCGTTGTTTTCCCTTTATCCAGGTTTC
>Ga0233437_1003466_pt1 | contig 20695 bp, 18 predicted proteins | sample SI_122_August201_FD_182714 | JGI IMG/M metagenome (GOLD analysis project Ga0233437, IMG submission 182714) | Seawater microbial communities from Saanich Inlet, British Columbia, Canada - SI_122_August2016_200_MG | ecosystem: Environmental > Aquatic > Marine > Inlet | place: Canada: British...
TAGAAGGAAAATTAATTAATTCAAAAAAATTCAATGGTTTACATTCAGAAAAAGCTAAAGAAGAAATAACAAAGCATCTAACAAAATTAAAACTAGGGAAAAAAACAATACATTTCAGATTAAAAGACTGGTTAATCTCTAGACAAAGATTTTGGGGAACGCCAATTCCAATTATTTACTGCGATCAATGCGGAGCACAACCAGTTCCAGAAAAAGATTTGCCAGTAAAACTTCCAGATACAATCAAACTTACAAAAACAGAAAACGCTCTAGAAACCTATAAGCCATTTATAGACACAAAATGTCCAAAATGTAAAGGAAAAGCAAAAAGAGAAACAGATACAATGGACACTTTTGCAAATTCTTCTTGGTATTACTTAAGATACACAGATCCAAAAAACTCAAAAAACATTTTTGATAAGAAAAAAGCAAATTATTGGAATCCTGTTGATCTTTATATTGGTGGCAAGGAACACGCCTGTATGCATTTAATCTACATAAGATTCTATACCAAGTTTTTGAGAGATCTAAAATTGCTAAAGTTCGATGAACCAGCTAAAAAAATGTTCAACCAAGGTATGCTACAAGGCCCAGATGGGCAAAAAATGTCCAAGTCTAAAGGGAATGTAGTTTTGCCAGAAACTGTATCTAAAAAATATGGAATAGACACTGCAAGATTATTCTTAGTTTCAATTGCAAATCCAGATAAAGACATTAATTGGTCTGAGGATGGAGTAGAAGGAAGTCTAAGATTTATCAATAGGATATTTGATAGGAAATTAAAAATTGGAAAATCTTCTCCAAAAATCCAACACAAAGTATACTCAGCAATAAAACAAGTTACACAAGATATTCAAGAATTAAAATATAATCTAGCAGTTATAAAAATAAGGGATTTATTTGATTCTTTTGAAGAAGAAATTTCAAAAAAAGATTTAGAAGCTTCACTAAAACTGTTATCTCCATTCTGCCCACACATAGCAGAAGAACTTTGGGAAAAAATGGGAAATAAGAAATTCATTTCTTTAGAAACTTGGCCTTCATTTGATTCTAAAAAAATAAATCCAGAAATAGATGCTTTAGATGAATTTATTTCAAACACAATAAAAGATATTCACAACATTTCTAAGTTTGTAAAGAAAAAGCCAAAAAAAGTTACAATATCAGTTTCAGAGAATTGGAAGTATTCTATAATTAAAAAAATAAAAAAAGAAATGGAAAAAGATTATGATATATCAAGAATAATTAAAGCAGCGATGATTAAAGAACATGCAAAAGAAATATCTAAGCTCGTTCCTTCTTTTGTAAAAAACCCAAAAAAACTTCCAAAACAAGTTTTAACTGGGGAAAAAGAATTCTCAATACTAAAAGAAAATATTTCTAAATTTGAAAAAGAATTTAAGTTAAAAGTTAAAATAGAAAAAAATGGGGAAAAAGCTTTCCCTGGAAAACCTTCTATTTTATTTGAATAAAAATAAGAAAAAAAGAATTAATTAAACCAATAGTCTAGGAAAAATTCTCCAGTTATTTCATTGCCACCTTCTCCGCCACCATCAGATTCAGAACTTTCTGCTTCTTCATTTTCTTCAGAAGAATCTTCTTCAGGTTCATCATACTCGGCACCATCATAATAACATTCACACTGCCCATCTACACAATCAGTTCTTGAAGCATCAGGACACTCGCTTGCACAATCATCACAGCTAGCAGAACCATCGCCCCAATCTTCCCAGTCTCCAGAAGGTCCCTCTACCGTTTCAAAATCCTGTCCAAAGTCAACACAAGTTATGTCGATTACACACTCATACCCAGAACCAGAACTTCCCATTATTGGTTCGTCTCCGGCATTCTCCCCATAAAGAGACCGACATTCAGACTTCTTTTCATCCCAATCATCCGGAGTCATACATGGTCCAGAATAATCAGAGCTTTGTACATCTTTATACCCACCAACACTAGAAGATGCACCATCATAACATTCTAGTCTTTCCATTGCATCGTCAATATCTCTACAACTGAAATCCATTCTTGGTCCAGGACCTTTAGAACCTGTTCCCCCTTCTGCTAAAAATTTCTTACAGTCTCTGAAATCATGAATCTTATTTTCTTGACACTCTTTTGGTCTCCTATCCATGTTCCACATAAAATCTTTACACTCTTCGGGATCAGAAATTCCTTCTTCTGCACATTCAGGTGCATGTTTGTTCATCATAATTGCATCACAAATCTCTCTTCCTTCTCTCTCTGTTTTTGTATTTGCAGCCAACAAAGCTTCCTTACATTCTGGAGGAGAGTGCATTTCTACCATTATTCTTCCGCACTCATCAGGACTTGTTGCACCAGCTTCTTGACATTCCTTTGGCATATGCATGTCATACCTTTCTTTATCCATCCCATCCATCTCATCAAAAATGTCTTGTAAATGTGGTGGAAGTACTGGCATGTCTAATTCATCTAGCTTATCACAAGCACCTTCATCCTCTTCTACATCGCATGCAGTTGCTAAAGACGCAGCATCAGAACAAGCAGCAGAAAAATCTTCATATGGAATCTCTTCACACTTACAATCTTGTCCAGAGGTTTTGAAACATTGTTTCATAATGTTTGCAAATTTCTTAGCTTCCTGTTTTTGTTCTTTTGTTAGGTCTTTGTACATTTCTTTTTGCCATTTTGGTCCTTCATCACCAATTCTACAGTTCTCATAAAATAACTCAGGGTCTAACTCTGAAAGCTCCCTACATAGATTATCTATTTTGCCTGCAATTTCTGCAGCAGTAGCAATTGACCTTTCTTTTTCTATAATTTCTAAAAAATCATCCCTTTCATCTTCAGGGATACTATCTTTAATACTTCTTATAACATTTCTAATCGCAGCAGCACTTCTCACAGCTTCATCTCTTTCACCAGGTCCAACTTCATGCTTGAGCTTTTCTGCAAGTTCCATATATTCCTTTAATGCTTTTTTAGCGGATTCATATTCTCCTGCTTCCACCATAGCTTTTATTTCAGCAATTCTTTCTTCTCTTACTTGTAGTTGATCTCCAAACTGATCAAAGAATTTGTCAACAAAATAGAACGCGTGATTTGGAGTTGTTCCGGCACTGGCTTTTAGTTCAGCATCTTCATACTCTTCAAAAATATCTTCTTCTAGGATAACACATGTACCATCTCTTGCCCCGCACTCAAAATCTTTTGTTTGCTGAAGACACGAAGCTACTGGAAGCATATCTTTTGGAATACAACCATCTCCACAAGGAGCACATTCTAAATAATCCCTTTCAGAACCATAATTTGATTTACATTCATTTATACATTTACTTCTACATTCTTCATCATAACAAGTAGATTTACAACTACTCCTACATTTATCCAACTCCCCTTCACTTGCTCTACAATCATCTGGACAATAATGTGGTCCACAATCTGAAGTAGCCGCACACAACGAAGGATCATCTTCTTCACAGATTACTGCAGAAGAACTACATTCTTTTTCAGATCTTTCACACACACCATCTCCACAAGTGGGCCCTTCTAATTGAGACTTTGCATATGAAAGTCCAGAAACAAAAATTAAAAATAGCAAGAACAGCCCTATCAAAATACCAACTCTTTTAATCATTTTAATATAATTACTGAGAATAAATTTATATAAAACTTCCTAAATTACTCTAAAACCGCTTTTATACGCCTAGAACCTGCGCCCACAGACTTTTGTTTAACAATCTTAAACTTACCCAGTTCTTTAGTATTCTTTACGTGGGGACCAGAACAAATTTCTTTAGAAAAACTGCCAACCGAATAAACATAAACCTTTTCACCATATTTGCTTTCAAACTCGCCATGTGCCCCAGATTTCTTAGCTTCAGCAACACTCATTTCCTCTTTTTTAACAGAAATCCCCTCTTTAATTTTAGAATTAACCAAATCTTCAATCTCAGAAACTTCTTCTTCAGTTAATTTCCTATCAAAACTAAAGTCAAACCTTAATCTTTCTGGATTTATGTTAGAACCTTTCTGTACAATCTCTTTACCTAAAACTTTGTTCATAGCAGCAAGCATCAAATGTGCCGCAGTGTGTAATTTAATAGTATTATCTGATTTATCAGCCAAACCAGAAGCAAATCTGCCTTTCGAAGCAGTACGCGATAATTTCTGATGTTTCTTAAACTCTTTTTCATATCCCTTAACATCAACTTTAACTTTTTTCTCCTTAGCTAACTCTTCAGTCATCTCAATTGGAAAACCATAAGATTGGAATAACAAAAAAGCATCTTTCCCAGAAATATTTCCTTTCTTAGAAAATTTATCAAAAATTCTCAAACCAGCAAGAATCATTTTGTCAAATCTTTCTTCTTCCAAATTTAACTCTTTAAGTATAAACTCTTTATCAAATTTGTAGTCTTTATTTAGCTTCATAACTTCTTTAGCTATTTTACTACAAAACTTATCTGTAATCCCCAACAACTTTCCATGACGAATACTTCTACGAATCAAACGCCTCAAAACATATCCATGTTCAATATTTGAGGGAACAACTTTCTCATTCAAAATGAAAACCGCAGCACGAATATGGTCTGCAATAATTCTAATAGACAATTCATCATCCTTGGAACCTAAATCTTTTATCTTCTTAACAATTGGCAACATCAAGGAACTTTCGTAAATACTTTCCTTCCCTTCTAAAATTGCAAAAACCCTTTCATAACCAAATCCAGTATCAACATTTTTTTGTTTTAACTCTTCAAATCCTTTCTCAGTTTTATTATATTGCATAAAAACATCATTCCAAACTTCCACCCAACGAGAATCACTAGGGTCAAATTTAACGGGAACTTTAACAGAAGAATTCCAATAAAACATTTCACTGTCAGGACCACACGGACCAGTTTCACCAGCAGGGCCCCACCAATTATCTTTTTTACCTAAATAAGCAAGTCTTTCCTTGGGGATACCCAACTCTAACCAAACTTTAGCACTCTCATTATCTTTCGAAGCATCTTTATCTCCTTTAAAAACTGAAACAGCTAACTTATCAATAGGAAAATTCAACCACTTTTTATCTGTCAAAAATTCAAAACTCCATTTTATTGCGTCTTCTTTCCAATAATCTCCCAAAGACCAATTACCAAGCATCTCAAAGAAAGTTAAGTGCACATTATCTCCAACTTCTTCAATATCTCCTGTACGTATACATTTCTGAACATTAACCAATCTTTTTCCAGAAGGATGTTTAGAACCTAAAAGAAATGGGACCAAAGGATGCATTCCTGCAGTTGTAAATAACACAGTGGGATCATTCTCGGGAATAAGAGAAGAATTCCTAATCTCTTTATGTCCTTTAGATTTAAAAAATTCAATATAACTTTTCTTCAACGAACTAGCTTTCATAATAAAAATAAAAGGAATTTAGTTTAAAAATTTATCTAAAAAATAAAAAAGAAAGAATTAAACTCTAAGATTCGCAAGTTTATCCTTTATTGTAGCTAACTCCCTGTCTATTTCAGAAAGTCCAGTATCTTTTTGAACAACAACTTTTTCTTCAACTCTATCTTCTACAACTTTCTTTTTCTTGTATAAGTCTGCTTTTGGTAAATCTTTAACAAATCTTCCAAACTCTTTGTCTATCTGATTCATCAATTTCTTAAGCTTTTTAATCTCTTGAAGTTTCAATTCTCGAATAACTTTGTAACTTTCCCACCTTTTTAGAAGAGTAGTAATATCAATAGCACCCTCTAAGATAGCTTTTCTTAAAGAAAGGGCACTATCGATTTTAACATAAACTACGTCTTTATCCTCTTTAGGTTGAACAACTTTCTTCTTCCGAGGTTTAGCTTTTTTCTTTACCATTTATACGTCAAAAAGTTTTTTATCTATTTGTAGGAGTTTATTTTTAATTTCTTCAACATCGTCTTGCCACTTCTCTAATTCTCTGTCTTCGCTTGCTCTTAATTTACTAATCTCGCTCAATTTTACATCAGCTTCATTACACAACTCTTTAATTCTGTCAACAGTAGACATTGCATCCCTATATTGATCCACTTTTACATAGATCGGTTTGTCACCCATAACAGAAGGACTTTCCACTGCAGGCATCTCAGGTTTTCTTATTGGGATTTGAGAAGCCGGTTTTGGCACAGTAAACACTGGTTTGCGTATCTCTTTTTTAATTCCACTAAATTCACTCTCATATGAAGGAAACATATCCTTTGAGTTACCAGATGCTGGTAATTCGGGTAGTTTACTCTTATCCCTATCAGAAAAAGGTTTGAATTGTGGTACTTCTTGAGCAAAATCATCATTTGTTTTTTTCTTTTTATGCTTGAATAGGCCCATATATAAACACCTCCCCTATACCTCTTTTTAGTTTATTTCATTAAAAACTTTTCTTACTATCCAATCGTGACAACTTGCAAAAAATACAAAGGTTTTTAAACCCTTTTCCCATAAATTAGGGAACGGTGATACTAGTAAAAGGGTTGATATCCAAAAAAAATGGTCACACAAGAGAAGATAGACCAACTTTCCATACAGGTTGGAGGCGAAATAGCAGTTGCAATAGTACAGTTTTTAATAAAAAACGGTGAAAACATCTCAGAATTCTTAATAGCTGAAAAATTAGAGGTAGGAATCAACGTTATTCGAAAAACATTATATTTACTACAAGAAAATAACTTAGTTCATTCTATGAGAAAGAAAGATAAGAAAAAAGGCTGGTATATTTATTATTGGACATTTAATGAAAAACAAGCTGAATTACTAATGGGTAAAATGAAACAAAAAAGAATTTCTAGTCTACAAAAAAGATTAGAAAGAGAGGTTGGAACCAACTATTTTACCTGCGCTAGAAAATGTATTAGAATGACATTTGAAAGAGGCATGGATAATAATTTTACTTGCCCTGAATGTGGTAAAATGCTAGAAGAAGTAGATAATTCTAAACAAATTACAGTTATAAAAAAAGAACTTGAACTTTTAGAAGAAAGCACAGAAGAAGCAGAAGCAGCTGCCTAATCATGAGCCCAATTCCACTAGAGGAAAGATATACTGGATTAGACTCTAGATTATTAAAAATATTAGATTCTGTTAATCCAAGGGATACAATCCAAATAAGACACAAAAAAGGATATCATTGCCCTAAATCTGCAGGAATTTTAATAGAAAAAAGAAGATTAGAATTAACACTAAGATTACAAGTTGAGGTTGACAACAGAAGAGAAAGACAAATTGTTAATTGGGGTGAAGTAAGAATACCCTATAATTCTATTGCAGAGATTAAATATATCCCAGATTAACTAGGCGGACCAAAAAATACTTTTTGACCATCAAAGGGTCCAAATGGAATCATATTAAAGAAGAACAATAACATATTCAATAGTTTTGTTATACTAAAGATAACATGATTTTTAGCACTTAATTTTTGAGTTTTCAAAATAAATAAACTTCCCAACCATAAAATTAAATTAACTGCAGGTCCAGCAAAAGCAATTAGACGATAAGCTAATGGATTAGCAAAAGCAGCAGCACCAATACTAACATATCCCGGAGCAATTATTAAAAATGGGGAACCAATAAGTTTCAAAAAAATTCCCAAAGCTAAACCTAACGGAAATAATTGAAAAGTAGCTTCATACCCAAATCCCATTGCAACAAATTTATGTGCTAACTCATGCAAAATAATTGCAGGTGCAGCAACGAGAACTGCTAATTTAAAATCACTATTTCTTATTCGTTTAGGATGCAGCCTATCATAAATTGTTCTAGGTTTAATTACAAACAAACCAGTAAAAATATATCCAATAACAACTGTTAGAATAATAAAATACAATACCTCAGTCAAAGTAATTAAAACCATGACATACTTAATCAAGACTTGTTTTTAAAACTTTCTTAAACAAAAAAGTTATAAACAAAAAGAATAAAATTTATAACATGAAGTACCTCTATGCAATGCAAGGAAGCGCTATAGCCTTTGTTGTTTTTGTTGTTGCAGTCATTTTTCTCCCACAAATAGAATCATTTAAAGGAACTGAACTGGTTTTGACCATAAGTACATTTTTGTTTGCAATCTTAGTTGGGTTTTTCTTATCTAGGTTAAATTCCCGTTTTGATAGAATGAGGGATCTAATTGCTAAGCAAGATGCTGACTGGTTATCTTTTTATGAAATGAGCATATTTCTTGGAAAAGGGTTTTCAAAGAAAGTTAGGGAATTAATAGATAGGTACCTGATCACATCCTATGATTTTAAACTTGGAGAAGCATATAAACAGACTGCTAGGCCACTCCATAATGTTTACAAGGAACTTAAAGAATTAAAAATTTCAAACAAAAGGAATGCAAAAGACATTTTTGATAATGCAGTAGATAAATTATCAGAGATAGAGGAGGACAGAAACGCATCTTCTGTACTTTCATTAGAAAGACTAACGAGGGGACAATGGTTGGTTCTCCTAATATTGGCTGCGATCATCGTATTTTGTGTGTTTGTTTTATTGAGGCAAGAAATTTATTCCAAGATTATTACTGTCCTACTATCAACAATTTTAGTTTTAATATTATTAATGATGAGGGATCTTCAAAATCTAAAACTAAGTGGAAGGGAAACAGGTTTTGAATCCGGTCAAGAGGTATTTGAAGGGATTAATAAATTAAGGTATGTTCACGAAAATGACATACAATCTGAATCAATCCCAGACACAATAAAAGAGTATAGACAAGGAATCCATGAACCAGGAAAGACACCAAAAATTAAAATAATAAAAAATCCAGATTACAAAAAACCTAAATAAACTCACTAATTCTTTTCTGTGTATTTACAACCCCCAAAACTTTGCTTAACCCAATCAATTCAGAAATATCCACCCCAAACTTTTTCTTAGCCAAAGATTTCACATAATCCAAAGCCAATCCCTTATCTTCAAACTCAATAAAATTTTTACTCAAAGAAATTCTAGTTGCCTCACGACAAACCCAAACACCTAATGGAAATCTATCTTCTTCTGTAATGAATCTAAGAACCAAAACAGATCCTTGTTTCTTCAGAGAATTCAACTTTTCAACAACACCCAACTTACAAGCATAATATCCTCCGGCAGTCTCTAAAGCATATTTTTTTCGCCCATCATATGTTTCATAATCATAGGCAAAATAGTTACTAGATTTACTCCAAGGATTTACCTTAAATGGAACTTGCATTTCAAATAATTCATAACTCCAAACTCCTGGAAAAAACATTACCAAATAATTATTTCCCAAATGTCCACCAAAATAAACTCTGGTGTGATCCAAACAATCATTGAACTTCACAGTTTTTAACATTTCTTTAGCTAAGGTATCGTCGGTTGCAGTAATACTCCAGCGGGTTGGAACCAGTTTGCGATTTTTCTTCAAACCCAACAGACCAATCGACAAAACCTTACTCAAAAAATTCTCATTAACCCCTTTATCATATAACTTTTTCAATCCTTCAACAGATTTTAAATCAATATCGGAAACAGTTTTTTCTACAACATTCTTTACTTTTGGGTTCTCTGTTAACCGAATATCCCTCACATTAGCATTATTACTCATAGGTTTGGTAACATTAGTCATTTTCAGCTGACTTATTGGTTTACTCTTCAATTCTACCTCTAATTCAACTGGTTTGTAAGCCATTCCAACCTCTTGAGAAAGATCTGACAATTTATGGTCAAAACTCTTAACCCTCATTTTAAACCTGGAATTAACTAATTGCGCCCTCAATCTCAAGATATCCTCGTCTTTTAGGTTCAGGTTTACCCAATCTTTGGGAGAATCCATCAAATAAGCATCTTTTCTAGAGCCAACCGGGCTTAAAACCCCCACATTTACCTGTGGATAGCCAAATCTTCCTACAAAAACAGAAGGGGGAGAATTACCAAAAAACTCATTACTATCTAGATCTAAAGCTTCAAAATTAAACTTTATTAACTCTCTTTGAGCATATCCTCCTTTTTTCATATATTTGATAACACTAAATTATTTAAATACATAATTATTATACTTGACAACCTATATAGGTAACAACTGCTAAGTAACAACAGATAGAAAGGTTTATAAACTGATTATACAAAGAAAAAAGAGATATTAGAGGGGGAACAAACTAAAATGACTAAACATAGATTAGCAAAAAGAAAACAATCATGGGGCAATAAATTAAAAATAGCAGGAGCAATCGTATTGGGTGCAACAGCTTTAGCAGGAACAGCAGTAGCACAAGATGTTTTAGATGTTAAATCAAGCATAAGAGCAAGAACCACTACAGAAACTACACATAATGTAAATCATGGTGGATTGACTTTTAATACTTATTCAAAAACCGGAAAAGAAGAAGGAGACAACCAAACTGCAACAAGCATAAACTATTCTATTGCATTGGGTGATTCAAATTCAACTACTTCAACTAGTGTTTGGGGTAGACAAACAACCGATCAAAACCAAGTAGCTGCAGATCTAACTGTAGGAGATAACTTCTTTCAACCATTGTGGTTGGTTTGGGATAAGGAAACTGGAGATTTTCAAGGTGCAGATTTTATGGCTGCAGGAAAAGTTCCCTTCGGTAATGTAGACCTTCAAGGTGCAACTTATTTAGTGGCAAGAGAAGGTGAAAAACCCGTACAAGCAACATATGTTACTGCAGATAATGGAACAGTTGGTATTGGGGTTGGAAACGGCTATGATAACCATCGTAGATTGAGCATCGGAGGCTCAAATAAAGATGTTGGGGCATTATGTGACGTGGAATTCCCAAAAAATGCAGACGGTAACCGTGGAGATTGGAGCGGAGTGTTAATGCTTTCCCAAAATCCTGGTGGATTACTCAGTGCAAATGGTCCAAAATTATGTGGAGACGTTTTTGTAATCCAAGAGTTATCAGAATTGGCAACATTCCTTTCAGGTATAGCAGATAAAGGACATTACGGAGCATCTTTAAGATTAGATGCAGAAAATACAGGTGGAAAATCTGCAGGTTCAGTTGAAGCAGGATATAATTTAGGAAATGGATTAGCTTTAAGTCTAGGAAGAAGTTTCGGAGAAGCAATTTCACCAGATACGTACGGAAAAGCCTCTGTAAGAAAAGGAGACTGTTTTGTAGAAGCAAGGGTCTCTGGAGACAAAGGACTAGAAACCTTCATAGGATATAAAACAGGAATACAATAACTTTTTCTTTTTTATTAATCCAAAACCTTTATAAACAATTCACCTCCCCAAATTTCTATTATGTATAAATATCTAAGAAAACTATGGAAATCTCCAAGTAAAGATTTACTAAAAGAAAAAATCATACAGTGGAGAAAAGAACCAACAATTGTAAAACTAGAAAGACCTACAAATATCACAAGAGCAAGGTCATTAGGTTACAAGGCTAAACAAGGTTACATAGTTGCAAGAGTTCAATTATCCCGTGGTGGAAGGATGCGGCCACAGATTAAAAAAGGTAGAAGATCTAAACATAATAGACAAAGCAAAGTTCTATCAAAATCTTATCAAACAATTTCAGAAGAAAGAGCACAAAAGAAATTCAAAAATTTAGAAGTTCTAAACTCTTACAAACTAGCAAAGGATGGAAAATATTATTGGTTTGAGGTAATTCTAGTGGATCCAGACCATTCAGTAATAAAAGCAGATAAGAAAATAAACTGGATATCAAATCAAAAAAAGCGTGTATATCGTGGACTTACAAGTTCAGCAAAACGTTCAAGAGGATTACACAAAAAAGGTTTGGGTTCAGAAAAAGCAAGACCATCTCAAAGAGCAAATAAAAGAAGAGCTAGGTAATAACTACTTTAACTTTTTTATCTAAAATTCTTTCAATTGTATTTCTAAAAAGTTCACGGACTTCTCCTGTTTCATCTTCGTCTTCTAAAGGGACAAATCCGCCTTCCTGTCCATTATAAGAACGACACATATAACAGATTCCATCATCCACTACATTTGCCCACATTCTTAATTCTCTTGGTAAGGAGCGCAATGTTTTATAGCCCCTGTCCTTTCCTACGTCAACTCTATACATCTTCTGCGGGCACAAAAAAGTATTTAAAAAGGTTTCGAAAACAAAACAATTATAAACAAACTCAATTAATTTTTATAAATGTTAACTAAAACACAAATAAGTGAAATAAGAACTTACTTAAAAAAAGCAGAGAACCCATTATTTTTCTTTGACGGGGATCCAGATGGATTGTGTTCATATTTAATTCTAAAAAAATACATAAAAAAAGGAAAGGGAGTGGTCCTAAAAGCAAAACACTCCTTAGATTTAGACCTGTACCATAAGATAGAAGAATACCATCCAGATTATGTTTTCATATTAGATATTCCACTAGTAGATCAAGAGTTTATAGATAAAATAAATGTTCCAGTTATTTGGATAGATCACCACCCAATTTTAAAAAGAAAAGGGGTGCACTATTACAATCCATTACAAAACAAGCCAAAAGATAACAAACCAATTACATACTGGGCAAGCAGGATAGCAAACAACAAATTTTTGTGGCTAGCCACTTTAGGAAGTATATCTGACTGGTATTATCCAAAGTTTGCAAAAACATTTTCGAAAAAATATCCGGATTTACTACCAAAAAAAATATCCAGACCAGACGAAGCAATCTTTAATTCAAAACTAGGGGAATTAATACTGTTGTTCAACTTCATACTAAAAAATCCAACATCAAAAGTGCACAAGATTGCAAACCTATTAACAAAAATAGAAGACCCTTATGAATTAGTAAACGCAGAAACACCAAGAGCAAAGTTCATACAAAGGGAAACTAAAAACCAGAAGAATGAATATCACCAAATTGTAAAAAAAGTTTTGGAACAAAAACCAACAAAAGAGAAGTTATTCTTAGTATATCTTCCACCAGCAAAAAATCCCCACACAAGTATAATCTCTAACTTAATGATATACAAATATCCAGAAAAAGTAATAATAATTGCAAGACAAACAGAAGAGAAGGTAATAATGAGTTTAAGAAGCACAAAAACAAAAATACCTAAAATTCTAAATGAAGCATTAGATGGATTGGATGGCCACGGTGGTGGGCACGACTTAGCTTGTGGGGCAGGAATAAATAAAGAACATTTTGAAGAATTCTTAGAGCGGTTTAAAGAGAAACTAATATAAACAAATTCAATACAAAATAACTATGATAAGAGAAGTGATATTACTACTACTGATAATTCCTTTAGTATCAGCAGAACAAGTAGAAGATTTTAATGATAAAACAGATCTAACACTATCCTATACTTCTGAAGGAGAGATGAATTTACAAGGTTCAAGTGGTTTTGATTATTTAACTGCAATATTATATTTATTTCCAAGGGAATCTCAAAGACAAGAAGTATTATCCCTAACAACCACCCCAACCTCAAGTAAAACAGACACAGATATAACATTTACTTGGGATTCTTTCCAAGAAAAACTAATATACCAATTAGATTCAGAAATAAAAACTATAAATCAAATTTATCCAGTAGAACCAGCTTCATTTCCAATTCAAGATTTAGATCCACAATACGAACAATATCTTGCTGCAGAAGAAATAATAGATATAACTCCAGAAATAATAACAAAAGCATCACAACTAACTGCAGGAGAAACTGATTTGTACACTGCAGTGTACAAGGTAGCAACTTGGGTAAATGAAGGCGTAGAATATGATTTAAACACATTAACCGCAGAGGCAGCTTTACAATCTTCATGGGTTTTACAAAGTGGGGAAGGTGTTTGTGATGAAATAACATCTCTATTCATATCACTGCTTAGATCAGTAGGAATCCCAGCAAGATTTGTTTCTGGAACAGCATACTCAAATTTAAACTATGGATTTGAAAACCATGGTTGGGCAGAAGTATATTTCCCAGATCAAGGATGGGTCCCATATGATGTAACATTTACACAATTTGGATGGATTGATCCAGGACATTTAGAGTTAGCAAAGTCATTAGATGCAGGACAAACAACAGTAAAATATTCTTGGAGAGCACAAAACACCGAATTAGTTTCCTCAGAATTCAACAATGAACCAACAATCACAAAAACAGGAAACAAAATTCAGCCACCATTTAACATGCAAATAAAAACATTAGTGAACAATGTTGGCCCAGGAAGTTATGTTCCAATTGAAGTAACAGTAGAAAATCCCTACGATAAATATTTAACAGACACTGTGGTAATAACAAAAGCGCCCTCCCAATTAGATGATAATCAACAAGCAGTTCTACTAAAACCTTCTCAAGGAAAAGCAGCGTATTTCATTACACAAGTTTCATCTGACTTAAACTCTGGGTATTCCTATACTTCAAAAATAGAAGCAAAAGATTTATTTGGAAAAAGAGTTGAAACAGAATTAGAATTTGCTTCAACATACGATACAATCACAAAAGATGAAGCCCAGGATATGGTAAATGATTTAATAGAAAGTGAAGAAAAGTCATATTCCGAACAACTTTCCTTAACTTGTCAATCAGAAAAAAATTACTATTACGATTTTGAAGATATAATTGTTGTTTGCGAAGTAAAAAATACAGGAAATGTCTTTCTAGAAAATGTAGAAATATGTTTAGAAGATGACTGCCAACGAAAAGATATGAAAATTGGAATAAAAGAAGAAATAACTTTCAGCAATGTACCCAAACAAAACCAATTACACGCAACCGCAAAAAAAGATGAAATAGACTTATCCACAAAAGTAAACCTAGAAGTACTACAAGAACCTGACCTCGTATTGATTGGATTAAAATATCCTAATGAAATAAGATATGGGGAAGATTTTGAATTATCTTTTGTACTTTCTTCCGATGCAATTGTAGAAGATGTAATACTAAAGGTCTCTGGACTCCAAAACATACCAATAGAAAAAACACAAAAAGCACAAACCTTTGTGATAAATACAAATTCTAAAAATTTTGTGGGAGACACAATAGACATAACTCTGACTTACAAAGATGAGCACGGTAGAGAATTCGAAATAAACGAAAAGGCAGGCATAAACGTTGAAAACCTGCCCTGGTACGCAAAAATTATAGCTTTCTTTAAAAAATTATTCTAAGCCTTATAGATATTCCAGTTCTCCCTAACTCTTTGATCTACCTTCATTCCAACTTCTTGGCCTTTCTTTGCTTTCTCTACACTCGCATGATCTACTTGCATAGATTTAATCTCTTGCTCAAATGCATCATCACCTTCTCCAATCTCAATTTTGTCTCCAACTTTGATTGCTTTATTTATTTGCATTACAGCCACACCAATTTTGTCAAAAAAGTGTGTTATTTTTCCAATTGGTTTCTTTTCCATATAAATTACCCCCATATATTACAAACAAGAAAATATATAAGTTTTAGCATAACTACAAAAAAGTAACTACAGACATCAATAACTTCTACCAAAGTAAGTTACAAATTTGGCATCACTAGAACAAGCAAAACAGTTTCCCTTACCTTTTAATTTAAATTCAGAGTTTAAACTCTTGGCAGAAGTTTTATCTTTAATATTTTCTTCACAAGCAGAGTTGCCACACCAATTAACTTTGCCAATTTTTTTAGAATCAACAATTTTCTTCAACTCTGAGACATCTTTAACATCGACAATAGAGCTTTCTAAAAATTTCTTTGCCCTAGTAAATAAATCTTTTTGAATCAAATCCAAAAGTTTACCAACTTCTGAATCAACACTAGAGATCTTAACACTTTTTTTCTCACCAGTATCTCTTCTAACTAAAACAACTTGTTTATTGGCAACATCTTTTGGACCAATCTCAACTCTAACAGGAATTCCTTTCAACTCCCACTCATTAAACTTCCAACCTGCACTGTAATCTTCACGATCATCAAAAATAACATTAAATTTCTTCAACTTCTTAGAAATTTCTTTAGCAGCCTTCAAAACTTTCGTAGACTCTTTCTTAAATAAAATTGGAACAATTACAGCTTTATGCACTGCAACCTTAGGTGGCAACACAACCCCCTTATCATCCCCATGCATAGCTAACATAATACCAATGCTTCTAGTACTAATCCCCCATGAATTTTGCCAAGCATACTGAGTTTTTTCTTTTTCATCTACAAACTTAATCCCAAATGCTTTAGAAAAGTTCTGCCCTAAATTATGAGATGTTGCCCCCTGGATGGCCTTTCCATTAGGTAATAAAGTTTCAACACTTAAAGAACAATCTGCACCTGCAAATTTTTCTTTTTCAGATTTCATCCCTTTCAAAACAGGAACCGCATAAACATCCTCAAAAACACTAGCATAAAATCCTAAAATTTTCATTGCTTCTTTTTCAGCTTCTTTCTTAGTTGCAAAAACAGTATGTCCTTCTTGCCATAAAAATTCACGGGTTCTCAAAAAAGGAACTGCATGTTTAAATTCCCATCTCACCACATTACACCATTGATTATATCGTAAAGGTAAATCTTTCCAAGATCTAATCCACTTAGAATAAGAATCATACATTATTGTTTCAGAAGTTGGTCTAATAGCAAGTCTTTCCTTTAACTTACTTTTCCCTGCATGAGTTACCCACGCAACTTCGGGGGCAAAGCCTTCAACATGACTGGCTTCTTTAATTAATAATTTTTCAGGGATAAATAAAGGAAAGTAAACATTTTCAACACCGTCTTTTTTTATTTTTTTATCAAAATAATCTTTAACAATTTCCCAAATTGCATATGAGCCAGGTTTAAAAATTAAACAACCAGAAACCCCACTATAATCTATTAAATCAGCTTTCTGAATAACTTGTGTGTACCACTCAGAAAAATTTTCAGATTTCTTAACTGTTATCCCTTTGTTTTCTTTTTTCATTACTTGACTAATCTAATAATATCCTTTTAAATCTTTTTATTTACACATAATTTTAAATACTAATAATCCATAAAAATATATATGGAATTAAGAGATAAAATATTTTTTCCAGTATTCATAATCACTTTATTAGTATCTTTATTTTTACTTGGGGGTACACTAACCGGAAATCTAGTTTATGATAGTCAATCAATGCATTGTAAGGCAGAGGGGTGCTATCAGATATGTGACTCAACGCAAGATTGCAATGTAAACCAAGAAGTTTGCTGCGAAAAAAATAATTTTGGGATATGCAAAATTGCTGGGGAGTGTGATAAAGAATATGTATTCTCTCCAGAAGGAGAATTTCAAGAAAATATTAGATCAACTTCAAGCGCAAATACAATAACATTTAGTGCAACAACAATATTAGTCTTAATTGTAGGTACTTTATATTATTTTTCGAGAAGAACGCACAAAAATTTCAGCAAAAAAGAAGAATTCTAAGGGAATAGTTAACTTTTTAAAGAGGAGATTTTTTTAATTTTCAGGATGGTGGGAGCATATCATAAGGTTGGAGGGGGAAGATTCCTTGACGTATATCTTTGCGAGATCAGAAAGTATCCCTTATTGACTAGGGAAGAAGAAGGGGGACTATCTAGAAGAATAAAAACAGGAGATATTACTGCAGTTAAAGAATTAGTTAACGCAAATCTAAGATTTGTGGTTAGTATTGCCAAAAAATACAGGGAACAAGGGGTTCCTTTTGAGGACCTCATCGGCTATGGGAATATAGGATTATTAAAAGCAGCAAATAGATTTGATGAAAAAAAGGGCTCCAAGTTTATATATTATGCTGTGAAGTGGATCGGGCCCTCAATGCTAGAGGCAATTGCAACCCATAGCACAAATATAAGGGTGCCAAGGAACAGAACCACGCAAAAAGTAATGGTAAAGAGAGAATTGAGAAAGAGAATGCAACTTCCATGTGCAAGGATGAGTGAGGGTGCAATGTTATATAGCGTTTTTGATTATCTTAAATTCACAAATGAAGACCAAGAGGCATATTTCGCAGCAAATGATGTGGATTGCGAGCTAGACATAGATGATTCAGGTGAAGAAGAGGATTCCAGTCCCACCTTAGATAGACTGGATCTTTCAGTAGAGCAAGACAATGGCATTTGGGATCTTGGATCCCATGATTTAGTGGTGGGTGCCTTGAATTCAATTACTCCCCGGGAAAGAAAAATTCTTAATTTATACTATGGCTTAGATGGGAACGAACCAATATCTTTAGAAAAAATTGGAGCAAGGGTCAAGCTTACAAGGGAACGGATAAGGCAAATTAGAAACGAGGCATTTGAAAAGATAAGGGGATCCACAGCAGGTAAAAATTTGGCAGACCACCTTGCAGCCTAATTCTAAACTGGCACTGCCCGGATTTGAACCGGGGTTATAAGGCCCCCAGCCTTATGTGATAACCAAGCTACACTACAGCACCAAAAAAATAAATATGACCCCACTGGGATTTGAACCCAGATCTACCGGGCCGAAACCGATGGCTCTATCCAAGTTAAGCTATGGGGCCAATGCGTTCAATGTCGGGTAAAGCTTCACAGTCAGTTAATACATAAACTCTGCTTTTCGGCACCACATCAAACAGAATAAACAGACAAAAATCCTTTTTAAAACTTACCAAAAAGGATATAAAAAACAAAAATAACACAAATACATGATTCCCTTTCATTCTAAAACAAAAAACCAAGCAATAAACCTACATTCAACAAATTTTGAAACAGGTTTAACGCAAAAAGAAGCAGAATATAGATTAATCAAAGCAGGAAAAAACCAAATCACACACGAGGAAAAAATATCTAAACTAAAAATATTTACACAACAATTCAAAAATCCTTTAATATACATTTTACTCGTAGCAATTGTAATTTCAGTAATAATAAAAGAGTTCTTAGATGCAAGTGTAATCTTAGCAATTGTACTACTAAACTCAATCCTAGGCTACTATCAAGAATACAAGGCAGAAAAAGCATTAGAATTACTAAAAAAGATCTCAGCACCAACTGCAAGAGTACTAAGAAATAAAAGAATAAGAATAATCAAAGCACAAAACGTAGTTCCAGGAGATATTTTAATTCTAGAAACTGGAGATAAAATTCCAGCAGATGCAAGATTATTAACAATGTCAAACTTACAAACAAATGAATCAATTCTAACTGGAGAGTCAACCCCAATAAATAAAACAACTAAGGCAATATCAAAAAAGGTTTCAATAGCAGATCAAACAAACATGGTTTTTGCAGGAACAATAGTTTCTTATGGAAGAGCAAGGGCAGTTGTAACTGCAACCGGAAATAAAACAGAATTTGGAAGAATAGCTTTTTCATTAAAAGAAATAAAAAAAGAAACAACACCATTGCAAAAAAAGCTAACAAAGTTCAGCGAAAGAATTGGAGGGATAATGTTGGTAATCGCAACATTGCTAGTAATAATAGAGTTACTAAGAAAAATTCCTTTCACAGATGCATTCATGATAGCGATTAGTTTGGCAGTTGCAGCAATTCCAGAAGGATTGCCCGCAGTTGTAACAGTAGCCCTCGCCCTAGGTGTGCAACGCATGGTAAAAAACAAAGCACTAATACGAAAACTTTCAGCAATAGAAACACTGGGTGCAGTTACAGTTGTCTGTTCAGATAAAACAGGAACAATAACAAAAGGAGAAATGACTGTAACACAAATTTATGCAAACAATGATTTAATCTATGTTACTGGAGAAGGGTATGAAACCAAAGGAATATTCAAAACAGTTTCTGGAAAGTATGACTCAAAAAAACTTCATAAATTATTAGAGACTGCAAAACTATGTAACAACGCACAAATTATTTCAAAAACTGGAGACCCAACTGAATTAGCTTTATTGGTGGCAGCAGAAAAAGCCAACACTAAAACAGAGTTCTACAGATTAGATGAAACCCCCTTTGATTCTTCTAAAAAATACATGGCAACCTTGGATGCTTACAAAAATAAAAAGCAATTACACATAAAAGGAGCTCCAGAATACATTGTAAAAAGATGTAAATATATTTACAATAATGGAAGACTAAAATATATAACAGAAAAAGATAAGGAAAAGATTCTAAAGATAAATGAAAGAATGGCTCGTTCAGCCCTAAGGGTTCTTGCACTAGCTTACTCAAAAGATGGAAAACAAGACAACCTAATCTTCTTGGGTTTAACTGGAATGATAGACCCCGCTAGAGAAGAAGCAAAAGAAGCAGTCAAACTTTGTAAAAAAGCTGGAATTAGAGTTATTATGATCACAGGAGACCACGCAACAACCGCACAAGCAGTTGCAAAAGAAATTGGGATTGGAACTGAAGTTATGACTGGACACCAATTAGAAAATATTTCTGCAGAAAGATTAAAGCACTTAGTAAACCAAATAGATATTTATGCAAGGGTAAATCCTGAACACAAAGTAAAAATTCTAGAAGCCTTCCAAAGAAACGAAGAAGTTGTTGCAATGACTGGAGATGGAATAAATGATGCCCCTGCACTAAAAAAAGCAAATGTTGGAGTCGCAATGGGGATTTCTGGAACAGATGTATCTCGTGAATCTTCAGACATGGTTCTAATGGATGATAATTTTGGTTCAATTGTAAAAGCAATAAAACATGGTAGGAGAATCTTTGATAACATAAAGAAATTTGTAAAACTATTATTATCTGCTAATCTTGGAGAAATTGGACTAATCTTATTCTCTTTAATTATAGGCATGCCACTACCTCTTTTACCCTTGCAAATACTTTGGATTAATTTAATCACAGATAGTTTACCTGCAATTGCTTTGGGGGTAGATCCTGCAGAAAAGAATATCA
>Ga0233437_1003470_pt1 | contig 20669 bp, 24 predicted proteins | sample SI_122_August201_FD_182714 | JGI IMG/M metagenome (GOLD analysis project Ga0233437, IMG submission 182714) | Seawater microbial communities from Saanich Inlet, British Columbia, Canada - SI_122_August2016_200_MG | ecosystem: Environmental > Aquatic > Marine > Inlet | place: Canada: British...
TAATGATGAAAAAGAGTGCATACTTAAGATAAAGAAATTATTAACTTATTTACCTCAAAATAATCTAGGCAATCCCCCTGTTTTTAATATGGGTGATTCAAAAGACAGATTAAATGAGGGTCTTTCTGATATTGTTCCTCTAGATCAAAAGAAGAGCTATGATGTTAAGGATGTAATAACTGAGGTTATGGACAAGAATTCTTTTTTTGAAGTACAATCAGAGTATGCTCAAAATTGTGTTGTTGGGTTTGCAAGGCTTAATAATACTGTTGTAGGGTTAGTTGCAAATCAACCATGTGTACTTGCTGGTTGTCTGGATATTGATAGTTCTGATAAGATATCTAGGTTTGTAAGGCTTTGTGATTCATTTAATATTCCTTTGATAAATCTTGTTGACGTTACTGGTTATTTGCCTGGTACGGATCAAGAGCATAGTGGTGTTATAAGGCATGGGGCTAAGATCCTTTATGCTTATTCTGAAGCTACTGTTCCTAAGATAAGCTTAGTTATGAGAAAGGCTTATGGTGGGGCATATATTGCGATGGTCTCAAAGGAGATGGGTTATGATTATACTCTTGCATGGCCAATTGCAGAGATAGCTGTTATGGGTGCAGAACAGGCTGTTAATATACTTAATAAGAAAGATATGAAATCTAAAGATTGGAGTAAGATAAAAAAAGAAAGCATTGATAATTTTTCTGAGAAATTTTTGAATCCATATATTGCAGCAAAAGAAGGCAGGATAGATAAGGTGATTGATCCAAAAGAAACTAGGATACAATTAATCAATGTTTTGGAAATGCTGTTGACAAAAAGAGAAAAAGGTCCTGCTAAAAAGCATGGAAATATGCCTTTATAGAAAATGCAAGATCTAAAAGTAAATATAGATGGTAATGAATATCACATTAAGGTTGATGAGCTGGGTTCTGGGAAACTTAAGGTTTATTTTGATGGGGAAACTTTTGAAGTAGAGACTAGATCTGATATTGAGAAAGAATTGTTTCAGAATCTGGGTGAGAATAAAGGTGGTAGTGGGAAAGGTGTTATTGCTGCACCATTGCCAGGTATTATCTTTTCTATTGATGTTAAGGTTGGAGATCAGGTAAAAAAAGGCAAGAAACTAATCAGTTTGGTTGCTATGAAAATGGAGAATGAGATTAAGTCTGATATTGAGGGTGTTGTAAAAGAAATCAGAGTCAAGAAAGAAGATACTGTCAATAAAGGAGATATTCTTGTTGTTATCAAATAATTTAAGAAGCTTCTAATTCATTCCATTTGAATTCTCTAAGTTTTATTCCACGTTTTTTCAAATGCATAGAGATTTCCATGTTGAGTTTTGCCATACCTTCTGTTTCCATCAAACAAGCAAGTTCTTCAAGTTCTTCTATGTTCATTTTTCTCTTTCCCCCGAAGTTTTTCCGAATAAGATTCCAGCTAAAACATTCAATGCCCAAGCCTGGAAAACATTAATCTTTAGTAAAGGGAAATTTACGAAAACATAATTCCATAACCACATTACTGGGAATGCTAAGACTAAACCGACTATAGCTGACAACAACACAATGAGAAACATAGTATAACCCACTTCAAAGATTCTTTTTAACAGTGGTGTATTGTCTAAAAACCCCATTTTTATAAATTAGGTAATGTTGGTGGGTATATAAACTTTATTGAAAATAAAGATTTTGGAATTTATAAAATATATAATTTATTGGTTTATTTTTTCATTATAATTTTATTTTTTAATAGATTCCAACAACAATAATGGCAGGCAAACACGGATTTACTTTGTAAATCCTACTCACAAAGGAAATTCCCACACTAAGTATGGGAATTTCCTCTGCATTCGCATTTGCCGCCGTTGTTGGGATTCTTTAGTTAAACAAAACAAATAAATACTTGATTAATGTACTTGATTGATATGGTAGTTAACAAAACAGAACATCGTGTTAAATATGCTGATACTGATCATTTTGGCGTTGCTTATTATGGACGATATCTTGAATGGTTTGAGGTGGGTAGGACTGAAATTTTAAGGGAAAATGGGGTAACTTATGCAGAGCTTGAGAAAAAAGGTTTATTTGCTCCGGTTGTTGAAGTTAAGGTTAATTATAAGAAACCAGCAAAGTATGATGAAGTTGTTAATCTTGAAACTTCTATTAGCCATATTGGAAATTCAAGCATTAGATTTGATTATAAACTTGTTAATCAAAAAGACGAGCTAGTTGCAGAAGGGCATACTGTTAATGTTTTCATTGATAAAGAGATGAATCCAGTAAGGATTCCTGATGATGTTCGTGATGTGCTGAAATAATGTTTATTGTTTTGAAATTGTTGAGATAATTTATTTAATAAAAATATCCCCTTCTATAATTCTAATCTTTTTTCCTTTTTGAAAAATCTTCGGTTTTTCTAAACCTTTAAAATTCTTCGAATTTGAAAGTTTGTTTGTTTTTACTATCAGAAAACATTCTTTGTCTATGTCATAAGCTATTCCTTCTATTGTTTTGTTTAATGTTTTGATCTTTACTTTCTCGCCTAAGAAAGATAGTTTTTTCCAGTCATTTATTATTTTTGAGTATTTTTTATTTCTTAATAATTTCAAGTATTTTTCAAGATAATTTAGTAGTTTATTGATTATTTTCTTGTTGTTAATTTCTTGATTTAGAATTTTACTTAATGATGTTGCTTTGTTTTTTAATTCTAATGGGGCGTTGTTGTTTGTGTTTATGCCTATGCCCACTATTGCTTTGTTATCTTTAATTTCGGTCAATATGCCGCATAATTTGCTTTTTTTGTATAGCAGGTCATTTGGCCATTTGATCATTGTTTTTAAGCTATAGATATTTTTAATCGCTTTTTGAGCAGAGATTGCAGAGATAAATGTTAAGTAAGAAGCATCTTTTTCTGGAAGAACTATTGATAAATATATTCCGCCTTTACCTGAATTCCAGGTTCTTTTGAATCTTCCTTTGCCTTTTGTTTGTTCGTCGGCAATGATCACAGCATTTTCTTTAAAGTTTTTAGCTTTATCATTGGTAGAATTTAGTTTATTGAAATGATATATCTTAAACATTTTCCTGATTTTGTATTGATTCTTGTCTGTTGGCTATAACCCATTCGGATTGTTTTTTTTCTGTATGTGTTTTTTCCATATATTGAGAAACTGCTGTTGTAACGATCAATACTTTTTCTTTTTTTGTCAGTTTTTTTATCGATTTCTTTTTCTTTAGTTCATCCATTATATTGTTTTTTTCAATGAAATTGGTGCATATGTCACCCTTGCTAAACTTTTTATCGTTTAGAATGATTTTATGGAATGGGATTGTGGTGTCTACACCTTCAATTATAAATTCGTTTAATGCTCTTGACATTCTTGATATTGCTTCTTGCCTATTTGACCCTTTACACATCAGTTTAGCGATTAATGAATCATAATGTGGGCTTACAACGTGGCCACTATGGCAGGAAGAACAAACTCTTATTCCTGGTCCTCCTGGCGGGAGATAATTTATTATTGTACCTGTTGTAGGGCAGAATCCTTCTGATGGGCATTCAGCATTTACCCTACATTCAATTGCCCAACCGTTAATCTTGATATCATTTTGAGTGTATGCTAATTTTGCTCCTGCAGCTATTTTTATCTGTTCTTTTAGAAGATCAACTCCTGTGACCATTTCAGTTATGCCGTGTTCTACTTGGATTCTTGTATTCATCTCCATGAAATAGAAGTTTTTATCCTGATCTAATAAGAATTCTACAGTTCCTGCACCCTCATATTTAACAGCTTTAACTATTTTTATAGCTGCTTTACCTATTTTTTCCCTTAATGATTTGTTTAATGCAGGGGATGGTGATTCTTCTATCAGTTTTTGGTGTCTTCTTTGTATGCTGCAATCACGTTCTCCTAAGTGTATTGCGTTGCCTTGTTTGTCGGCTAGAATCTGAAATTCTATATGTTTAGGTTCTTCTAAGTATTTTTCCATATACATTGCATTGTTGCCAAAAGCAGATTCTGCTTCTGATTGTGCACTTTTGAATAAAGAAGGAATCTCTTTTTTATTAGTTATAATCCTCATGCCTTTTCCACCACCACCAGCAACTGCTTTAATAATTACTGGATAGCCAATTTTTTCTGCAGATTCTATGGCTTCTTTTTCGTCTTTTAGTATATCTGTTCCTTCAATTAATGGAATTTCTAATCTTTTTATCGTTCTTCTAGCTTGATCTTTATTTCCCATCAATATAATTGATTTAGCAGAAGGTCCAATAAATTTTATCTTATTTTTTTCACATAATTTAGCAAAATCACTGTTTTCAGCTAGAAATCCATAACCTGGGTGTATTGCATCTGCTTTTGCATTTTTTGCTATTTTGATAATTTTATTATAGTCAAGATAGTCTTTTGCACCTTTTCCTATACAATATGATTTGTCTGCAAACTTTACTGCTAATGTTTTTTCTTCATGTTTAGAGTATATTGCTATAGTTTCTATGTTGAGTTCTCTACATGCTCTTATTATCCTTAATGCAATTTCTCCTCTGTTTGCTATTAATATCCTTTTGAATAGTTTTTTATCATTGACCTTTGTATATTCTTTTTCATTTTCACTATCTGTAAGGCCTCTTGTTAACATATCTAAGAATGATTTTGAAGATTTTTCTTCTATTATCTTGTTTATTTGTTTTTCTTTTAAGTTAGGCAGTTTTTTGGCTAGGTTTTTTGCTATTAAATCTCCAAATCCGTTTATGTCAGGATTATGCAGGAGTTTTTCGTCTTTTTCAAGAACTACTAGGTGGGATTTTATCAGTTTCTCTACTTCTTCATATACATATGGTACTTTATCATGAGTTTTTCTAGCTATCTTCTTTAGTATGTTATAGCTTTTTTCCATATGCTTTGAAAGCTTGTTTACTAATTTGACGATCTTTTTATCATTACCCATAGGTCTTAGAGTTGTTTTTGGCTTTAAAAACCTTAGGTTTTTAATCTCTTGTGATGGTTTCTATAATTCGAAATACAATCTTTTAGAAGTAAACTTCTAAACCATTACGATTTACTTTGTAAATCATAAGGTTTTAGAAGTAAACTTCTAAACCATTACGATTTACTTTGTAAATCATAAGGTTTTAGAAGTAAACTTCTAAACCATTGTGTATTTGCTTTGCAAATCCACAAGGTTTTAGAATCAAAGCTTCTAAACCATCATGATTTGCTCCGCAAATCATAAGGTTTTTAAAGCGTTTTAGGCTTCTAAAGCTAGAATATTGAATAATATTATGGGGTGTTAAATATGAAAACAATTGATGAATTAAAGAACGAAAAAGGCGAAATCGATAGCAATGCTATCAAGCAAATAATACCATACGAAGCGCCATTTATGATGATCGATAGGGTGATGAGCTTAGACAAAACTAAGATTGTCGCTATAAAGAACACTACTGCAAATGAGCCATTTTTTAAGGGGCATTTTGCAGGATTCCCAATAATGCCTGGTGCATTAATCGTAGAGGGGATGGGTCAAGCTGGCACATTATTAGTCAGGTACAATCTAGATAATCATTGGGAAAAAGAAGTTCTTGCATATAAAATAAAGGAAGCTAAGTTTTCTGCACCAACTTTTCCTGGAGAGCAATTAAGATATGAAGTTACAATGCTTGGTAAGGATGAAAGGGGTGCTTTGATGTCTGCCAAAGCATTTGTTGGTGATAATGTGGTTGGCGAGGCTACAATGATGCTTGCTGTTGTTGATAGAAGGGAATTTAGATCAAAGGCGTCTCCTGCTTTTAAGTGATGTTTAATGGACAAGTATGTTAAAGGCGTTGGGATGACTAAGTTTGGGGTAGAGGACAGGTCTATCCCTGATATGGCTTATGAAGCATTGACTCAGGCATTAAAAGATTCTGATATTGGTGTTGATAAGCTTGATGCTGTTGTTATCAGTACTGTTGATACTAAGATAAATGATGAGAGGCAGAGGCATTCTTCTTCTTTTTTATCTTCCTTGATAAGGAGAAAAATACCTATAATCAGAGTTCCTGCTGTTTGTGGTGGTGGGGGTGCTGCTTTTTGGACAGGATTAAGGTTAAAATACAATAATGTTTTAGTACTTGCAGTTGATAAGATTTTATCTGGTCCTACTACTTCAATTACAAAAGAGATTATGAATGCTGCTGATAATATTTGGGAGCAGGAAGAGGGATTAGTTTTTCCTGCACAAAATGCTTTGGTAGCACAACAGCATATGTTGAAATATGGTACTACACATGATGATCTTTTGTCTATAGCTTTTAAGAATCATTTACATGGGAGTATGAATCCTAAGGCAAGATTTTATGGGAAGAAAGTGAGTATGGAAGATATTAAGAAAGCACCGATCGTTGCTACCCCTTTCAATCTTTACGATTGCAGTATCAGTGTGAATGGTGCTGCTGCTGTGATTGTCAGTAATGATAAAACCGATGTTAAGGTAGCCGGTTCTGGTCTTGCTACAGATTATTTGGCTCCTTTTGAAAGAGAAGATATGACTACCTGGAGGGGAGTTGTCGGTGCTGGAAAATTAGCATTTGAACAGGCTTCTGTTGAGCCAAAAGATATTGATGTTGCAGAACTTCACGATGCTTTTACAATAGTTGAATTGATTGCGTATGAGGATCTAGGATTTTGTAAAAAAGGCGAGGGAAAAGAACTTATCAGAAATGGATATACTAATTTAGATGGTAAAATGCCTGTGAATACTTCTGGTGGATTAAAGGCAAGAGGTCATCCAATCTCACCTACAGGGGTTGCTCAGGTTGTTGAGATTGTAGATCAATTAAGGGGTAGGTGTGGTGAGAGGCAAGTTGATGGTGCTAAATTAGGATTAACACAGAATGTTGGTGGTGCAGGAGGAACAAATACTGTTCATATACTAAGAAAAACATAAAATGTTTTTCTTGTATGCCTCTGGGATGCTGAGAAAAATATAACATAAGGTGAATAATTATGACAAAAATAATAAGATGGGTTTGTGAGAAATGCAATAAGAAATGGATACATCCTGTAGATAAATGTATTTCTTGTGATGATGAAGTGAAGAAAGAGATAGGGACTAAGTTAAAAGTGGTTGGTTTTACAAAGGTATATGTACCTTCACCTTTACATCCTATAACTCCTTATAATGTTCTTATCTTAGAGGATGAACATGGCAATAAGATGCCAAAAAAGACAATGAATGATTATGATATTGGTGATGTGTATGAGGACAAATCTGATTCATCAGAAAATGTTGTTTCTGCTGTTAAGCTAAAATATGATTATTATGAGGCTGTTAAAGAATCATTGGAGTTGATAGGGGATATAGAAGTTAACGACGCTAATAAAATATTAATCAAACCTAATTTGGGTATTCCTGGTTATGCATATACTGGCGTATGCACTAATCCTAAGGTTATCTCTGGATTGATACAGTATCTTTTAGACAAAGGTGCTAAGAAAGAGAATATAACTATAGCTGAGCAAAGCTTTTTTGTACCTTTGGAGAAAGTAGCTAAGAAATCTGGCATTGCGGATATAATCAAGAAATTTGGAGTTAATTATATTGACATATCAAAAACAGAATTTGAGGAGAAGAAAGAAAGAGATGTTACTTTTGAAGTTAGTAAGATAGTCAATGATTTTGATATAATCTTTAATGTACCTGTCATAAAAACTGATATGGTGCTTGGGATGGATGGTGCATTTGAAAATCTTATTAGATTTTTATCTAAGAAGAATTTTGATGAGTTTGCAGCTGATCCAAGAAAAGCAGTTGGGGCGTTGGCATTATTACCTAATGTTGTATCTAAGTTCATAACCATAGGGGATGGTTCAATTGGGATGCAAGGGAATGGTCCTGCACAACACGGTGAATGTGGTTTTTTTAATTTGATATTTGCTGCTAGAAATCCTGTTGCTCATGATAAAGTTGTTCAAGAGGTTTTGTGTTTGAGGAAATTACCTTATGTCGAACTGGCTGGCAAGTTGGGTGTTGGTGAGTATGATATATCAAAAATACATATTGTTGGCAATGAATTGGAAGCTTTAAGGAGAGATATAAAACATCCAGTTGGATCAAAACTTATAAAACAATAAATAAAATTCATTAAAAATAAAAAAATGATTAGAACTAATAAAATAAATTAATAATAAAGAAAATTAAATAAAAAATAAAATCCATTAAAACTAAGAATAAGAAATAAAACTAATAATAAAGAAAACTAAGAATAAGAAATAATTAAAACTAATAAAATAAATTAATAATAAAGAAAATTAAATAAAAAATAAAATCCATTAAAACTAAGAATAAGAAATAAAATCCATTGAATATAAAAAAATAATTAAAACTAATAAAATAAATCAATAATGAACAATAAAGAAAACTAATAATAAATAATAAGGAAAGGTTAAAATGTATATTAAAGGCGTGGGTATGACCAAGTTTGGGATTTCAGATAAATTATCCCCTACTTTGGCTTATGAAGCAGGAAAAGAAGCAGTAAGGGATGCAGATATTGATTTTAGTAAGATAGATGCTATTGTATGTTCTTCTGTGGAGTGGTTTTTTTCCGAAGAAAAACAAAGGCATTTTTCAGCTATGCTTTCCTCTATTTTTAAGACGAGAAAACCAATAATCAGAGTTCCTGCAGCATGTGGTGGTGGGGGAGTTGCTTTATGGACTGCTAAGCAATTGGATTATGATAATGTACTTGTTATCGGTGCAGAGAAATTAATGACTGGAAAATCCGAGCAGATAACTGAAGAATTTATGATGGCTGCAGAGAGCAAGTGGGAGCAGTTAGAAGGGCTTAATTTTCCTGGACAGAATGCTTTGGTAGCACAAGAATATCTACGTAAATATCCTAATACTAATATGGATCATCTGGCAATGATATCTTTTAAGAATCATTCTAATGCTTTTTTGAATCCAAAAGCAAAGTTTTATGGACATAAAGTTACTTTAGAACAGATTAAGAATTCTCCTATTGTTTGCAGTCCTTTGAGACTTTATGACTGTAGTATAAGTGTTGATGGGGCAGCTGCTTGTGTTATCAGCAAGGATAAGACAGATGTTGAAATAGTGGGTTCTGATAGTTGTACTGATTATCTTCCTACTTGGGATAGAGAAAGCATTACATCATGGGAGGCTTCTGTCAAGACTTCTTCAAATGCTTATAAACAAGCAGGGATAGGGGCATCTGATGTTGATATGGCTGAGCTGCACGATGCTTTTTCAATAGTTGAGTTGATAGCTTATGAGGATTTGGGGTTTGCTAAGAAAGGAGAAGCTTATAAGAAAATAGAAGATGGTTATTTTAATTTAGATAGTAAATTGCCTGTGAATATGTCTGGTGGGCTAAAAGCTAAGGGGCATCCAATATCTGCTACTGGAGTAAGTCAGATTTATGAATTGGTTAAACAGCTTAGGGGTGAGTGTGGAGATAGGCAAGTAAGTGATGCTAAGATTGGGTTAGCTCAGAATATTGGTGGTGCAGGTGGGACAATATCTACACATATTCTTAGGAAGATTAATGGTTAGGTTATTTGATTATTTTGTGTAATTTTAGAAGGAATCATCAATAAAAACGGATTCAAACACGGTCGTGCTTAGCACGCCCACTTTCAAATCCTTTGGATTTGTAAGTCTTCACCTTGATTCACAAGCTGAAGTATTCGCAAAGGAAAATTCCATACTTTGTATGGAATTTACCTCTGCACTCAAGTTTTCGTCCATTATTGATGATTTAGAAAAATAAATGGAGCGTGAAAAAAATGGGTTTAAGTGGAAAAAATGCTTTAATAACTGGTGCTGCAAGGGGATTAGGTAAAGAAATGGCTTTGATTCTTGCAAAAGATGGGGCTAATGTTATTGTTAATGATATTGAACCAATGAAAGACGAAGCTTTAAAGACAGTTGAGGAAATTAAGGCTTTGGGTGTTAATGCTGAGTTTATTGCAGCAGATGTTTCTGATTTTGAGAGCTGCAAGAAGATGGCTGAAGAGATCAAATCCAAGTTTGAGAAAGTTGATATTCTTGTAAATAATGCAGGGATAACAAAAGATAGAACTTTGAAGAAGATGACACCAGAAGAATGGTATCCTGTTATCAATGTCAACCTGAACAGCTTGTTTAATGTAACAAGGAATGTTCTTGAGATACTTCCAGATGGTGGAAGAATAATCAATATCTCTTCTGTTGCAGGGATATCTGGTAATTTTGGGCAGACTAATTATGCATCTACTAAGGCAGGAGTTATTGGATTTACAAAGTCACTTGCTAAGGAGTTAGGAAAAAGAAAAGTAACAGTAAATGCTGTTGCTCCAGGATTTATTAAATCTGCAATGACTGATAAAGTTCCTGTTGAAATGTTGGCTCAGATATTAGAATTGATACCTCTAAAAGAGATGGGATTACCTGAGGATATTGCTAATGCTGTCAAGTTTTTAGCTTCTGATGATGCTAAATACATTAGCGGAGTAGTACTTAAGGTAGATGGCGGCATTAGTTTTTAATGCCTGAAAACATTACCTTTAAATACCCTATGGAATTAGTCTAGTCTAGTATAAGGGGATTTATCCTCTATACCATAGATAATAAATGAACAAAGGAGAGTAGAAAAAAATGGCATATGGAGATAGTTTTGGTGGAAATAGTATGGGAGATAGAGAGATGCACAAAGCAACGTGCGCAGATTGTGGCAATGAATGTGAAGTTCCTTTTAAACCTACAGAAGGAAGATCAGTTTATTGTAGGGAATGTTTCAGAAAACATAGAAAACCTAGTTTTGGTGGCGGTGGCTTTGGTGGAGACCGAGGAGGAGACCGAGGAGGAAATCGAGGCGGTGGTCGAGGAGGAAATCGAGGCGGTGGCTTTGGTGGAGACCGAGGAAGATATTAATCCATATTTCTTTTATTTTTTCTTTATTTTTAAACTATTTAACAAAATTTATAAACGGATTCTAATTTACTATTGTGTAATAGGGGGATTTTATAATGAATTTTGATTTTACACCAGAACAATTAGCTATAAAGAAAATGATTAGTGAGTTTGCTGATTCTGAGGTAAAGCCATATGCTGCTGAATTTGATCAAGAATGCAAGTTTCCAGTAGAACCAATAAAGAAATTGTCTAAATTGGGCGTTATGGGGATGAGTATTCCTGAGAAATATGGCGGTGCTGAACTGGATAATATTTCTCAAACAATTATAATGGACGAACTTAGTAGGGTTTGTGCTTCAACTTCTGTAACTATGGGTGCACATGTTTCATTATGTTGTTTTCCACTTATCAATTATGGGACAGAGGATCAGAAAAAAAAATTTCTACCTAAGCTAGCTTCTGGTGAATATCTTGGTGCTTTTGCTCTTACTGAACCTGCTGCTGGTTCTGATGCTGTTAATGTTCAAACAACTGCTATAAGGGATGGTGATGAATATATAATCAATGGGAATAAGATCTTTATCACAAATGGTGGAAAGGCAGATTTAGTGAATTTTGTTGCTACAACAGATAAAGGCAAGAAACACAATGGACTTTCTATTTTTACAATTGAAACTAAGGATCTAAAAGGGTTTTCTCTTGGAAAGAAGGAGGATAAATTAGGATTACGAGGTTCAAATACACAAGAATTAATCTTTCAAGATATGAGTGTACCTAAAGAGAATTTAGTTGGTGGGATAGAAGGTAAGGGTTTTAAGATTTCTATGGGTGTTTTTAACTCTGGCAGAATTGGTATAGGTGTTCAGGGTGTTGGAATAGCTCAAGGTGCTTTTGATGAATGTATTAAGTATGTTCAAGAGAGAGAACAGTTTGGAAGAAAATTACATAAGTTCCAAGCAATACAATTTATGCTTTCTGAAATGGCTACAAAGATAGATGCTGCAAGATTACTTTGTTTAAGGGCTGCTGATCTTAAGGATAAAGGTAGGAATTATATCAAAGCAGCTGCAATGGCTAAATATTATGGAAGCGATGTTGCAATGGAAGTAACTAGACAAGCTATACAGATTCATGGTGGTTATGGTTATATGAAAGATTATCCTTTAGAAAGGTTTTATCGTGATGCTAAGATTACTGAGATTTATGAAGGCACTACTGAAGTTCAAAAGTTAGTTGTTGCTATGGCGTTAATGGGAAAAACAATAGGTTAGTAAGGTAAGTTGAGGTTATAAATTAAGATGAACATAATAGTATGCATAAAACAAGTACCAGATACTAATGAAGTTAAGATAGATCCTAAGACAGGAACTTTAATTAGAGAAGGGGTTCCTACTATTATGAATCATGATGATAAACATGCTTTGATTGAAGCTGTTAAGATCAAGAATAAAGTTGGTGGAAAGATTACTGTCCTTTCGATGGGACCTCCACAAGCTCAAGAAGTTTTGAGGGAAGCACTTGCTTTAGGTGCTGACGATGCTGTTTTGATATCTGATAGGGCGTTTGCTGGATCTGATACATGGGCTACCTCTAATGCAATCGGTTCTGCAATAAAAGCTATAGGGGATTATGACCTATTATTGTTTGGAAGGCAGGCAATAGATGGAGATACTGCTCAGGTTGGACCACAAACAGCAGAATTTTTAGGTGTTCCTCAGATTACTTATGCTCAAAAGATTGAAGTTGAAGAAGGCAAGATTAAGGTTGAGAGACAGATGGAAGATGGTTATGAGGTAATTGAATGTAAATTGCCTTGTTTAGTTACTTGTATCTCTGAGATCAATGAAATTGAGTATCCTTCTTTAAGGGGAATAAAACAAGCACATAGGGAAAAGGAAGTTAATGTGATGAGTGCAGAAGACATCAAGGTAGATAAATCATTGATTGGGTTGTTGAATTCACCAACTTCAGTTCATAAATCATTTACACCTTCTGCAAAAGGGCAAGGTCAGATCTTAAAAGGTTCTGCTAAAGAAGTTGCAAAGAAAGTTGTTTCATTATTGAAAGAAAAAGAATTGATGGGTGCGTTTTAATGGTCAAGGTCAAAATTTCAATCAATTGTCCAGAATCTCAGCTTAATTTAGGCGGGATAGTCTTGATGAGGGGAAATGATTTTGAGGATGTTCCTGATATGCCTGAGATTAAGCAAGCTATTGATAATGGTTATTTGGAAGTCTTGAAAGAAGAAAAGAAAGATGAAGTAAAAGGTGTAAAAGAAGGGGAAGAGGTTGTTGTTTTTGCTGAACAACGAGATGGTAAAATTTCTAGGGTGGTTTTTGAGTTATTAGGTAAGGCTCAAGAACTTGCTGCAAAATTAAATGTTAAGACTGCTGCTATTTTATTTACAGATAAAGATAATGGGCTAAGTAAAGAATTGATTGCTTATGGTGCAGATAAAGTTTATTTATTTGAAAATGATTTATTGAAGAACTATCAAACTGACTTATATACTAAGGTTATTTCTGAGCATCTTAATAATATAAACGCACAAGTTGTTATTTATGGAGCAACGCATATTGGTAGGGATATAGGGCCAAGGGTTGCTCAGAGGATAACAACTGGGTTGACTGCTGATTGTACTGGTTTAGATATTACTGAAGAAGGCTTGTTGTTGCAGACAAGGCCTGCATTTGGTGGTAATTTAATGGCTCAGATTCTTTGTAAGAAACATAAACCGCAGATGTCGACAGCAAGACCTGGTGTCTTTAAAATGTTAGAGAAAGACGAGAGTAGAGTTGGCGAGATAGTTAATGTTGATGTTAATGTTAGTGAGGCTGATCAAAAGGTTAAGATTTTAGATATTATAAAAGGTGTTAAGAAGAAAGTTAATCTGGATGGTGCTGAAATAATCGTTTCTGGTGGTAGGGGATTAGGTAAGCAGGAAGGATTTAAACTGATTGAAGAACTGGCTTCTTTGCTTGGGGCAGAGATTGGAGCTTCAAGAGCAACTGTTGATTCTGGATGGATAGATAAAGATCATCAAGTAGGGCAGACTGGTAAAACTGTTCGTCCTAAATTGTATATTGCGATTGGTATTTCAGGGGCAATACAGCATAAAGCAGGTATGCAGGATTCTGATCTGATAATAGCCATAAATAAAGATGCTTCTGCACCTATTTTTGAGGTAGCTGATTATGGCATTGTTGGTGATCTTTTTAAGGTAGTTCCTGAATTGATAGAACAGTTAAAACAGTAGTTCTTATTATTTACTCAAATCATAAGTTTTAGAAATCATAGATTTCTAATCTTTATGATTTTCGTTTTACTCAAATCATAAGTTTTAGAAATAAATATTTCTAAACCTGATTGTTTTTAATAAAGTTAAAAACAATAAGTTTTATATTTAGATGATGCTTTTTCTATAATTATGGTTTATCCTATAGCTAAGTGGATTGTACCGCCTATAATGAAACTTTGGATCAAGAAAGTTGAAGGGCTTGATAATATACCTAAAGGGGGGTTTGTTATCTGTCCTAATCATTCTAGTTTTTACGATGATCTTTTGTTACATATATTATTAGTTCCAAAAACAAATAAACCAGTGCATATGTATGTAAATAAGAAATATTTTAAAGGTTTTTTATTAAGGAAGTTTCTTGAATGGGGGACTTCAATACCTGTTGAGGTATATGATCATCCTGAGAAAAAAAAGATAAATGAGAAAGCTTTTAAGGATGCTTTATCTTATCTGGATAATGGTGATATTGTAGGGGTTTATCCTGAAGGGCATAGAACTTTGGATGGTGAACTACAAAAAGCAAAGGTTGGTGCTGTGAAATTAGCTTTAAGTGCAAGAGTTCCGATAGTTCCTGTGGGGATAACTGGTTCAAGGGAAATTTTGCCTAAGGGAAAAAAGTTTCCAAAGATTAAGAAAGTAGTTACAGTTAAGATTGGAAAGCCAATATACTTTGATGGGCATTATGAGAAGAAAGATGATAAAGGGATTTTAGTTAAGATTACAAAAGATGTAATGCAAAATATTGGGAAATTGATCGGAAAGAGGTATAGATATTAATGGTAAGGCCAATGGGGTGGATGGGGAGAAAATTCTTTAAGTTATTGATGATACCTTTTATGGGTAAAGTGACTGGTATAGAGAATATTCCTAAAGATAAATCTTTCATATTGGTTGCTAATCATGATAGTTATATGGATCATATACTTTTGGGTGTTATTTTTTTTAATCATCTTGGTAGGAATCTTCATTTTTTAGCAAAAAAGGAATTGTTTGATACTGGGCTTAAAAGGATATTTCATGAATGGTTAGATGCTATTCCTGTAGATCGCCAAGCAGGTGGTAAGGATGCGCTTAAACTAGCGATAAAATCTTTAAAAGAAGGGGGCCTTATTGTGATACATCCAGAAGGTACAAGAAGCATGGATGGAAAGCTTCAGAGGGCAAAAACTGGTTTTGTAAGACTTGCTTTAGCAGCCCAGGTTCCTGTTTTGCCTGTTGGTTTAGTAGGGACTTTTGAGATATTGCCTAAGTGGAAGAAAATACCTAAATTTAGGAAAGCTACAATCAATATAGGTAAATTAATGCATTTTGATGAGTATTATGGTAAGGAAAATGATCCTAGTGTACTAAGATTATTGACTACTAAGGCAATGAAAGAAATAGGTAAGTTGACGGGTGAAGGGTATAATTTTGATTGATTTTTTATAGGTTTAATAATACAAAGATATTTAAAGTGAATTGTATCTTTCTATTCTTATGGATATTGCAGTTATAGGTGCAGGTGGTTGGGGAACTACTCTAGCTAATTTATTAGCTGAAAAAGGGCATAAAGTTAAATTATGGGCTCATGAAAAAGAAGTTGTTGATGAAATAAATGATAAAAAAGAGAATTCTGGATTTTTGCCAGGTATTGAGTTGTCTTCTAATCTTGAAGCAACAGATATTCTTGAAGATGCTATTAAGGGGATTGGTTTTATCGTTACTGTTGTTCCTTCTTCTTTTCTAAGGAGTGTTGCTAAGGAGATCTCTAAGTATGTTCTAGATGGTGCCATAGTTGTTTCTGCTACTAAGGGGATTGAAGAAGTCAGTTTCAAGAGGATGTCTGAGATTTTGGAGGATGAATTAGGGGATGTTAAGATTGCTGCTTTATCTGGACCAAATCATGCAGAAGAGGTTAGCAAGAAAACACCTACTGCTACTGTAATAGCTTCTAAACATCAGGATATATTGGATAATATAAAGGAAGTTTTTGAGACATCTTATTTTAAAGTTTATCCTCATAGTGATATTGTTGGCATTGAGATATGCGGTGCAATAAAGAACATAACTGCTATTGCTGTAGGGGTTTGTGATTCTTTGAAGGTTGGAGATAATGCCAAGGCTTCTATAATTACATTAGGATTGATGGAGATGAGTAATGTAGGTAAATTTTTCGGAGCTAAGAGATCTACTTTTTATGGTTTAGCTGGAGTGGGGGACCTTGTAGCTACTTGTACTTCTAAACATTCAAGGAATAGGGCTGTTGGGGAGATGATTGCACAAGGCAAGGATTTTGATGCTATTAAAGAAGAGATGCATGGCATGGTTGCAGAAGGGATTAAAACAACAAAGGCTGTTTATGATCTAGCTAAGAAAAATGATATAGATTTACCTTTGACTAAGCAAGTATATAATGTTATATATGAAAAAAAAGAATTAAAAAAAGCAATAAAAGATTTAATTGCTTTGATTTAGTTTTTATTCTTCGGTAAAGTCTTCTACTGTTGCTTTAAATTCAGAGTCGTTTTTTATGATTCCTCTTTTCTTTAGATATTCTTTAGCTAAGATAAAGAAGAATACTCCTAAGCTTTTCTTTCCTTTATTGTTACATGGTACTACCAGGTCAATATCATTAGATTGGTTGTTTGTATCACATAATGCTATTACTGGAATCCCTATTTTGTTAGCGTCGATTATTGCGTTTCTGTCAGGCCATGAATCAGTTACTAATATTATTTTTCCTTCATAGTAAATCTCTAATGCAGGATTAGTCAACATTCCCGGAGGATACCTCCCAATTATAACTTTAGCGCCTGTTGTTTTTTCAAATGTTCTTAGTGGTTTCCACCCATTTTCCCTTCTACTTACAATTATTACATCTTCTGGAGCATATTGTGCTAAAAAGTTAGATGCAATCTTTATTCTTTCATCTATTTTTTGTAAGTTTAATATGCTTAATCCATCTGGTCTTGTTTTGTATATGAATTGTTCCATATATTTTGTCTTGAATTTTGTTCCTATGTGGATTCCAGACTTCAGATATTGATCTTGTGGTACTAAAAATTGTTTTTCTGTCATTTTATTCTCTCCTGTGCTTTTTTATAACCTCAGCACATATTTGTTTTAACTATAGCCAGCTAAAACCTTAGGTATTAGTCATTAGGAATGTTATTTTGTTTAAAAAGTTAACTGTTTGGATTGTTTTTTATATTTTAAAATTCTGATGAGAAAATGGCTATATCTTCGTAGATTGGACCTCCTTTTGTTAATGTGCTTTTTATCAGTTTGAAGTTAGTTACTTCTATTGTTTTTTGTTTTGGTATTATATCTTTTAGGTTTTCTTTGAATGTTTCTTTGTTTGTTATTGAATTGACTCTGGCTAATGTAATATGAGGGTGGAATTTGAAGTCTTTTTTGAAATTAAATTCTTCTAATTGTTGATTTATTTGTTCTTGGAGTTCTATAACTTGTCCTTTAGGATTTACCCCTATCCAGATTACTCTTATGTAGTTTTCGTCAGGGAATGTTCCGATATTATCCAATTTTAGTTGGAATTTTTTGAATTTTATTTGATTTAGTTTTTCTTTTATTATTTGTGTGTCTTTTTCTTCTACATCGCCTAAGAATTTTAGAGTTAAATGGAATTCTGAAGTTTGTTTTAAATTGGCTAGTGATATGTCTATGTTTGATTGTGTCTCTTTTAGGTTGTCTTTTATCTCGTTAAAGTCTATAGCTATGAATAATCTCATATTACTAGTTTATAGATTAGATTATATAAATATTATTAAAAAAATGAAAATAAAAAATAATATAATAAGAAATTAAACTTATTCTTGTTTTTCTTCTTCACCGAAGTCTTCTGAGTCCTCTACTTGAGGTTCTTCAGGAGCAGCTTCTTGTGCAGGAGCGTTTTCGTTTGGAGCACTACCTTCTCCAACAACTTCACCAAAGCCAACCCTTCTTAAAACTTTAGTCACTTTTACTTTTACTTCGTCGCCTTCTTTGGTGTTAGGTACAAAGATAACAAAGCCGTCTTTTTTTGCTATGCCATCTCCTTTTTCTCCTACTGCTTCTATTCTTAAATCTACTTCATCACCTACTTTAACTGGTGCCATAAAACTATTGTTTGGTCTAAAATCTCCGTCCATATTTACTCTCACCTTATTTACTTAATTTATGTGCATATTGGCACGATCTTACACTAATGTGTAATAGACTATAAGAATATCTTTGTATATTTAAATTTGATGGTTTTATTTTAATAATAAAAATAAAAAAAAGAAAAAAATTAAACATCAGTTATAGCGTCTGTTGTTACTATAAAATTCGCCTCACCGTCAGCAAGATTCGGTGCATCAACCAGTTTAGCAACTCTTGAGCCCTTTTTACCTTTTCTTAGATAGATTCTAAATGTGGAGTTGTGCGCTACTATGTGGCCGCCGATAGCTTCTGTTGGATCGCCAAAGAACGTATCTGGTTTTGACATAACTTGGTTAGTCACGTAAACACATAAGTTGTTGGTACTTGCTACTTTGGACAATATATGCATGTGTTTGTTTAGTTTTTGCTGCCTATCTGCTAATGTCCCTCTACCAACAAACTCTGCTCTGAAGTGGGCTGTAAGCGAGTCGACAATAACTAATTTAATATCCATGTTTTGTTTTTTGATGAGGTCTTCAACTTTTTCAGCTAATAGCATCTGGTGGTCTGAGTTGTATGCTCTTGCCACTTTGATGTTTTTTAATACTTCATTTGGGTCAAGGCCTGCTCCTTTTGCAAATTCGGTTATCCTTTCTGGTCTGAATGTGTTTTCAGTATCGATGTAAACTACACTAGACTCTGGGTAAGCTTTTATTGCGTTAACTGCCAATTGATGAGCTATCTGTGTTTTGCTAGACCCGTATTGACCAAAGCATTCTGTAATACATCCAGTTTCAAAACCGCCCGCCATTAAGTCATCAAAAGCCTGACTTCCTGTTGAAAGTCTTATGACTTTGCTTCTTTTTTCTAGTAATTCTATTCCTGATTCAAAACCCATCTCCATCGAGGATCTTGCAGCTGCTATAACTTTTTTTGCTGCTGATTGAGCCATTCCTGTGGCGTCGATCAATTCTCCAGGTGTTGCTACAGCTACTGCCATCAAATCATTATATCCTACTGTTTGTAGTTTTTCAATAGTTGCTGGACCTACTCCAGGTAAGTCTGCTAATGTTTGTTCTTTTTTCTCTTCTTTTACTTCTTCTTTTTCTGTAATTTCTTCTTGTTGGGTTTCTTGTTTTGAATCTTCTGTGTTTTCTTGTTCAACATCAATCTGTTCTTCTTCTATTTTTTCTTGTTTTTTTGTCATTATCATCACCTCACATAACTATCTCTTCTTTTAAAAATGAGTTTTTTAAATCTTCAGAGCTTTGCCCTGAAGCTTCTATCTTCTTTGAATCTGAAGAAGAATCTTGTCCTTTCAGGACAAGATACTCATAAGATTTTTGCAGGACTAATTGGGCTTTTGGTAGGTCATTAAGCCTTAAAGAATTAGTTGTTTGCCAATTTCCTTCTTTGTCTGTATATCTTCGGTCTATCTGTATTGTTCTAAACTCTACAGGTTCTCCGGTTTTGTTGTTTTTGCCATTATTTTTCCAAATTGTAGCACATATGGCTCCTGTACTAAACTTTTTTTCTGGCAATTTTTTGCCAGTACTTTCTTGTGTTTTCATTTAAAATACCTCTTGCTTTCGCATCTTATTTCAGCTTACCTTATTTAGGAAGAACAAGCTTCCGGTAAGTGAGGGTTGTTTTTACACAACATAGCTAATTAAGTGAGGGTTGTTTATATACCTTATGCGTGGTTGGCAAGTGGCAAGTGGGTAGTGGATTTTGGCTTTATAGTGGCTGTGGTAGCAGAATTTGCAGGAATTAGGGTTGGCAAGTGCTTATCTAATATATAGTTTCTAGAATATAATTGTTATTGTTTTTATTATGATGGCTGTGATTATTGTTATTAGTAGTATTGATTCTGATGATGTTCCTGTTTCAATGAATCCTTGGGTTTTTAGTATGCTTATGGGGTGTAGGTAATTTATACCTTTTTTTGTGAATCCGTCTATGAATAGATGGCTAAGGTAACCTAGGAATAGGATAATTCCATATGTTTGGCTTATTAGGATGTAGATTGTTCCTGGTAGTAATATTGCAAAGAAAATGCTGTGAAAAAGGCCTCTATGTCCAAATAAAAATTTGAGTATGTGGCTTATAGGACCTAGTTTTCTTCCTAGTTTACTTTTTGGATGGTCTATGTCTGGTAAAATAGATCCAAATAAGAAAATTGTGAAATATAAGATTGTATTTGCTCCTGGAAAAAAAGGTAAGATAAATAATGCACAAAGAAAGCCAAAGGCTAAATGTGTTTTAAAAAGCATCTTATATGTCTTCAAAGCTAGGGACTTTTTCTGGTTCTTCTGTTTTTATCTCTTCAGGTGTATTTTGTGGTGTTTGTGTTG
>Ga0233437_1003478_pt1 | contig 20631 bp, 15 predicted proteins | sample SI_122_August201_FD_182714 | JGI IMG/M metagenome (GOLD analysis project Ga0233437, IMG submission 182714) | Seawater microbial communities from Saanich Inlet, British Columbia, Canada - SI_122_August2016_200_MG | ecosystem: Environmental > Aquatic > Marine > Inlet | place: Canada: British...
TTCCGCATCACCTCGACCAGCAGTTCGGGATGCTCCAGCAGATAGTTGCGGATGATCTTTTCGATGCGGACGGTTTCCGGATCGGTGGACTGTTGCGCCTCGCCGCCACTCGCCATCATCAGCGGCATCAGGGCGAAAACAACAAACAGGCCGATGCGGCGAAATACTGAAACGGTCATGGTCTCTCCGTGCGGACGTTTGGTTGATGAGGCCGACAAAAATATCGGCGATCATGTCGCGCCAAGCCGCTTGACGCAAGCCGGATCATGGCTTTGGCCATTCACGCTACCGTGCGCACCCGCGCCACCGCCTCGCGCCAGGCGTCATACAGTTGCTCCCGCCGCCCGGCCGCCATATTCGGGGTGAAGCTGGCCTGGCACCGCCATTGCGCCGCGATCGCCTCGGTCGATGGGTACAGACCCGTTTGCAGTCCCGCCAGATAGGCCGCCCCCAGGGCCGTGGTCTCGGTCACGGCGGGACGGTCGACGGCGACATCAAGGATGTCGGCCAGAAACTGCATCAGCCAGTCGTTTTCAACCATACCGCCATCAACCCGCAACACATCGAGGACGAGATCATTTGTCGCCCCCGCCGTCGCCGCATCCCGCTGCATGGCCAACAGCAAATCCCGGGTCTGATAGCAGACCGCCTCCAGCCCGGCGCGGACGACCTGTGCGATGGAGCTGTCACGGGTCAGGCCGACGATGGCACCCCTGGCGTCCGCATCCCAATAGGGCGCGCCCAGGCCGGTGAAGGCGGGCACCATGACCACGCCGCCGGTGGAATCCAAACCGCTGGCCAGGGCTTCTGAGTCAGGTGCGGCGTCAATCAGTTTCAAGCCATCCCGCAACCATTGCATGGCGGCGCCGGCGACGAAAATGCTGCCCTCCAGGGCATAGGTGGTTTGCCCGTCCAGGCGATAGGCGACGGTGGTCAACATGCGGTTTTGCGAGCGCACGGCTTCATCACCGGTGTTCAGCATGACGAAACAGCCGGTGCCGTAGGTTGATTTGATCATGCCTGGCTTGAAGCAGGCCTGACCGATGGTGGCGGCTTGTTGATCGCCCGCCATGCCGGCAATGGTGATGGGAGCGCCGAACAGATCTTTTGTGGTATGGCCGAAATCGGCGGCGCAATCGCGCACCTCGGGCAACAAGACCATGGGGATGTTCAGCAATTGGCAAAGCTCTTCGTCCCAGCACTGACGGTGAATATCGAACAGCATTGTGCGTGAGGCATTGGTGGCGTCCGTAGCATGCAACGCTTTTGCACCAGCTGGGCCCCCCGTCAGGTTCCACAACAGCCAGCTATCGATGGTGCCAAAGGCCAGCTCGCCCGCCTGTGCCGCGCCACGGGCGCCGGCCACGTTGTCCAACAGCCAGGCGATCTTGCTGGCGGAAAAATACGGATCAACAATCAGTCCGGTGCGTTCCTGGATCAGCTTGTCATGCCCGGCCTGGCGCAGTTTCTCGCACAGACCGGCCGTGCGCCGGTCCTGCCAGACGATGGCGTTGTGGATCGGCTGGCCGTTATCGCGGCGCCAGATCACGGTGGTTTCCCGTTGATTGGTGATGCCGATGCCGGCAATCTGTTCGGCGCCGATACCTGCCTGCTCCACCGCCGCGCGCGCCGTCGCCAAGGTGTCCCGCCAGATCACCATGGCGTCGTGTTCGACCAGGCCGGGAGCCGGAAAAATTTGCGGTAGTTCCTGTTGCGCGCTGGCCCGTGCCACGCCTGCATGATCGAACAGAATGGCGCGGCTTGACGTGGTGCCCTGATCCAGGGCGAGGACGAAGTCGTTCAGGCTCATTTTTTTGCTCGTCTTTTAGCGGCCTGTTCCGCTGCCGTTTTCAGATCCTGGGCCCGCAGCCAGCCTGGCGATCCCTTGGGCAAGACATGCTCGGCCCGTTTGGCCTGGCCGATGGCGTCACGGAATTTGCCGGTCAGGATATAGCGCTCGGCGGTGGCCAGGGCGGCCTGGCCGATATTGCCCTTGCGGCCATGGGCCATGCCCAGCCAGCGCCAGGCGGTCGGATTGCCCGGCGCCAGCTGCACCGCGCGGCGCAGGTTCTTGATCGCGGCATCAATATGACGGCCGTCTTCCACCGTTACCTGGGCCTGGCCCAGACCGATGCGCAACAGCGGTTCGTTCGGGCGCAAGGCCACGGCCCGTTCATAGGGCGTGACGGCGGCCTCCGCTTGACCGCTTTCAAACAGGATCTGGCCGTAGAATTCGTGGAAATACGGATCATTGGGCCGCTCATCCAATAACCCCGCCATTAAGGCCAGGGCCTTTTTCGTCTCGCGCTTTTTGTGCCGGGCAATGGCGCGGGCATAGCGGCCGGGCATGCTGTTGTCGGTGGGGGGATAGGTGCGAAAGGTGGTGACCGTGGAGTCCAGAAAGGCGATCAGCTTGGCCTTCATGCGGGCGTGGCGCTCAACGAACAGCGGGGGTTCCGGTGCGTTGGAAAAACGCGAAGTTTCCACATGGGCGCGGATGGCGTCGACCCGGTTCCGGGTCAGGGGATGGGTGCGCACATAAGGGTCCTGGCTGGCGGTCAACAGCGCCTCCTGATCGCCCAGTTTGTCGAAGAAATCCAACATGCCCCGGGCCGATTGCCCGGTCTGCTCCAACATGGCGATGGCGGCGCCATCGGCCGAACCTTCCTGAACGCGGCTGTATTTCAGAAACGAACGTTGCGCCACCTGACTGCCGCCGGCGATGATGGCCTGGCCGGCGCCGCCCTGACCGGCAATGGCGGCGGCGGCGCCCAGAACAAAGGCCATGATCGATTGCGCCGAGGCATCGCGCAGGGCATCCTGGGTGCGGGCCAGATGGCCGCCTGTAATGTGCCCGGTTTCATGGGCGATCACGCCGATCACCTGATTGGCGTTGTCCGAGGCAATCAACAGGCCGGTGTTGATAAAAATCTTTTGTCCGCCGGCGACAAAGGCATTGAGCGAGGGATCATTAACCAGGTATACGCGCACCGCCGAGGGTTCCAGGCCGGCGACTGCGAACAGTGGTGTCCCGAACAGACGGATGGTATCCTCGATCTCCGCATCGCGGATAAAGCTGATCTTTCGCGCCTGGGCGGTACCGGACCCCGGCAATAGTGAGATCGGCAGGATCAGCGGCGCCGCCAGCATCGAGATAGAAAGCAGTAGAAGTCCAATTATGTATCGCAAGCCCAAGGCTCCATCAGTTAATTGTATCCAACCTAGGTTCGCCGCTACCTGCCGTCAACGCACAGGTCGCTCGGCAGGGTCGATGGGTCGGCCCGCGGGTCGGCTAACAGGCAGGCTAACGGGGGGGCTGGCAATTGCCCTGCTGCTCCTGGCCGGCTGTGGGAAACCGGCGCCGAAGGTTGGCCAGATCGGCGCTGTCGAAGGCTTCCTGGGCGGCATCGTCGCCGAGGAACCACGCGCCGCGCTGTTGGCCCGGGATGCGTTGTCAGCGGGTGGAACGGCGGCGGATGCGGCCACGGCGGCCTTTTTCGCCATGACCGTGACCTATCCCGTTGCCGTTGGCTTGGGCGGCGGTGGGCTCTGTCTCTATTACGATCATCGTGGCAACAAGGCCGAGACTTTGAGTTTCATGGCTTCGACGCCCAGCGGCGGCGGGGCGGTGGCGATGCCGGGGGCGTTGCGGGGCATGGCCTTGTTGCACAGCCGCTATGGCCGCCTGCCGTGGGGACAATTGGTGGCGCCGAGCGAGAAACTGGCCCGCTTCGGCCACTCCATCAGCCGCGCCCTGGCCAAGCGCCTGGCGCCGCAGGCCGCTAAACTGCGTCGCGATGCGCTAGCCTCTCAATTGTTCCTGCACCCCGACGGCACGCCGCTGGTAGAGGCTGAAAACCTGGTGCAGGTAGAGCTGGCCTCGGTCCTGACGCGGATCCGGACACGGGGGTTGAGCGATTTTTACAGCGCGGAAATGGGCCGGCAATGGCTCTCTGCCAGCGGCGGTCATGGCGGCAAGGCGACGATCGGCGATCTACGCGGCTATCGTGCGCTTTGGGGCGAAACCGGCCAGCGTTCCATCGGCAATGAAATTCTGCATTTTCCAAAACTTGCGCAGGCCAAGGGCCCGACCTTAAAACTAAGCAACCTGTTGGGCAGCAAACCGGTTGCGGCGGCCATGGTTTTTGCCAAGGACGATATCGCCATGACCCATGACCGGGGCGAGGCGGGCCTGGTGGTGGGCGATAGCTTCGGCTCGGCGGCGGCGTGCGTGTTTCAGATGAACGGGGCCTTTGGCAGCGGCACAATGGCGGCAAATATGGGTATCTTTTTGACCCCCAGCAATGCCGGGGGTGTTGCCGGCGGCGGCGACTGGCCTGGTTATCCCTTGCCGTTGCTGAGCGTCAACGAAAATGTTCACCAGGTGTTTATGGCGGCCGCCGGCACCGGCGGGCCCTTGGGGGCGGCAAGCGCGGCGGCACTCAGCCGCCGGACAATGGCCGCTGGCGAGACGCTGGCCCAGATCATGGCGGCCGCCAAATCGGCTGGTTCGGACAGTGTGCCGGCCCGAGTGCAAGCATTATGGTGCCCAAAGGGCATTCGCGACGGTGCCGGCAGCTGTCAGTTCGCCACCGACGCCAGGGCATATGGCCTGGCCGTTTTCGATCAATTTTGAGGCCGTCATGAAAATTTCCCAACGCGGCGCGATTCCCCGCTTTATCGTCATGGATGTGATGAAGGCCGCGGCCGAGCACGAGGCGGCGGGCGAGGGCGTCCTGCATATGGAAGTCGGCCAGCCTTCCACCGCCGCGCCAAAGGGCGTGGTGGCGGCGGCCAAGCAGGCCCTGGATGACGACGTGCTGGGCTATACCCTGGCCACGGGGATCGAACCGTTGCGCCAACGTATTGCGCGGCACTATCAGGATTTCTACGGCGTCACGGTGCCCAGCGAACGGATCTGCGTTACCACCGGCTCTTCCGCCGGCTTTTTGCTGACCTTCCTGGCGGCCTTTGACCCCGGTGACAAGGTGGCTATCCTGCGGCCGGGCTATCCCTGTTATCGGAATATTCTGGGCGCCCTGGATATCGAGGCGGTGGAAGTGCCCGTGGGCCCTGAAGGCCGGTTTCAGCCGACCTTGGAAATGCTCGATGCGGCGGGCGGTAGCGAGCTGGACGGGTTGTTGATTGCCTCGCCCGCCAACCCGACCGGTTCCATGCTGCGCCAGGATGAATTGCGGCGGATCCTGGAATATTGCCAGACCAAGCAGATCCGCTACATCTCGGACGAGATCTATCACGGCATCACCTATGACGAACGGGCGGTAACCGCCGCCGCCATCAATGACAATGCCGTGGTTATCAACTCGTTCTCGAAATATTATTCCATGACCGGCTGGCGGCTGGGTTGGATGGTGCTGCCCGAGGATATGCTGCGCCCGGTGGAACGCCTGGCGCAAAACCTTTTCATCTCAGCCCCCAGCCTGGCCCAGTATGCCGCCGTCGCGGCCTTTGATTGCGCAGAGGAGCTGGACGGCAATGTGGCCCGCTACGCCCGTAACCGGGAATTGTTGCTGAAGGAGCTGCCGAAAGCCGGCCTGGATCAATTGGCGCCCGCCGACGGTGCCTTTTACATCTATGCCGATGTGCGCAAGTTTACCAATGATGCCCTGGCGTTTTGTGCCCAGATGCTGGAAGAAACAGGCATCGCGGCGACACCGGGCAACGATTTCGATCCCGTCGACGGTGCCGCCTTTGTGCGCTTTTCCTTTGCCGGCTCGACCGAGGACATGGCGGAAGCCTGCCGCCGACTAAACGGCTGGCTTCGCCAAAAATCCTGAATAGCGCAATTTTCAATTAATCAGAGTCGCCACCGTAGCTTATTTGGCGCGACGTAAGTAATTGGGTCAATTGCTCGATTCTTACGAGTCCAAGCGCATTCTCTTCGAATGCGCTCTAGCGTCTAAAACGGCCTAGAACAGCCGGCCCCGTTGCCACCAGCCGCGCCGCTTTGGCTTGTCCGGATCGGCTGGCGCCTCTTCCGCTGCAACCTCCTCGGTAGCCGCTTCCGCCGCCTCCGCGACAGGTTCGTCCGCCGCCGCCATGGGCTCCGGCGTTACCGGATCGGGTTGTACCGGTTCCGGCACCACGATTACTTCGGGCACGGCAACATCGGCTGCCACGGCATCACTGGCAGCTGCCTCACCGCTACTCTCACCGCTACTCTCATTGGCAGTATCCGCCGTATCGGCCGGGGTCGCGCCGCCCGTCATGCCCGTGGCGGTGAAACCAATGGGATTTGCCGGTGCGTTTTCGTTGGCCGAGCTATCCGCCGCCAATGCCGGTTCGCCGTCGCCTGGCGCGGCATCGTTGGCAATTTCGCCAGCGGCGCCATTGCCGCCATCAGCGTCCTCGGTGCTAGCGGCTGCCTCGGCGCCCTCGGCCTCGTCGCCGCCGTTGCGCCGACGTCGCCCGCCACGGCGGCCACGCCGCCGCCGGCGCGGTTTTTCCTCGCCATCACCATCGCCATCACCGTTTGACGCCGCGGCCTGGTCCTGATCGCCAACCGCATCGCCGTCGCTTTCGCCAGCTTCGCCATTGCTCTCATTGGCGGCGGCAGTGTCGCCGCCATCCTCGGCTTTTTTGTCTTCACCCTTATCTTCACCACGGCGGCGCGGGCGGCGTCGGCGGCGCGGGCGTTTTTCCTTGGCTTTTCCGGCTCATCAGCGCTTTCCTCGGCGTCATCCGCTTCAGCCGCCGCCGCTTCGTCAGCGGCCAGGGCGTCATCGTCGTCAAGGCCGGGCAGCAGGGCCGCGGTGCGCTTGCGCTCGCTCTCGATCTCCTCGATCTCTTCCGCCGTGCGGGTGCGGTCGATGTCGACGCGGCAATCGGGCGCCACCAGGGTATCATCGCCCAGGACGTGCACACCCATGCCATAGCGTTGTTCAATTTCGGCTAGGTGATCGCGCTTTTGGTTCAGCATATACAGCGCCACTTCCGCCGGCGCATGCACGGTCAATTGCGCCGCTCGGCCCCGGATGCCTTCTTCCTCGATGGCGCGCAGGACGTGCAGGGCGGTGGATTCCGTGGTTCGGACAAAACCCGTGCCGGCGCAGATTTCGCAGGTTCTGGTCGAGGCCTCGAACAGCGAAGGGCGCAGCCGCTGGCGCGACATTTCCATCAGTCCAAAGGACGATATGCGGCCGACCTGAATGCGGGCCCGGTCATCTTTCAGGGCCTCCTTCATGCGCCGTTCCACCGCACGGTTGTTGCGGTTTTCGTCCATGTCGATGAAATCGATCACCACCAGGCCGGCCAAATCGCGCAGGCGCAGCTGGCGGCCGACCTCGGATGCGGCCTCCAGATTGGTCTTCAGGGCGGTTTCCTCGATATTCCGCTCCTTGGTGGAGCGGCCCGAGTTAACGTCGACGGCGACCAGGGCCTCGGTCTGGGCCAGCACCAGATAGCCGCCTGATTTCAGCTGCACCACATTGGAATGCATGCTGTCCAGTTGTTGTTCCACCTGATAGCGGTGCAGCAAGGGAATGCGGTCGCGGTAGGGCTGCACCTTTTTGGAATGGGACGGCATCAGCATGCGCATGAAATCCTTGGCCACGCGGTAGCCGTCTTCGCCATCGACCAGAATTTCATCGATATCCTTGGCGTACATGTCACGGATGGCGCGTTTGATCAGGTCCGCCTCTTCATAGACGGCGCTGGGCGCCGTCGAATCCAGGGTCAGATCGCGCACGCTGTCCCACAGCCGCAACAGATATTCAAAGTCGCGGCGAATCTCCGATTTGGTGCGGTTCTGCCCGGCGGTACGGACGATCACGCCCATGCCCTGGGGCACATCCAGATCCGAGACGATATCCTTCAACTTGCGGCGATGGGTCTGACTGGCGATCTTGCGGCTGATACCGCCGCCCCGCGCCGTATTTGGCATCAAAACGCAATACCGCCCGGCCAGGGACAAATAGGTGGTCAGCGCCGCACCCTTGTTGCCGCGTTCTTCCTTGACCACCTGGATTAGCAGGATCTGCCGCCGTTTGATGACTTCCTGAATTTTGTAGCTGCGCCGGTTGCGGGCGCGGGGCCGGGGTACTTCGTCCATGGCGTCAACGGCGCCCGCTTCCTGTGCCGCTTCCGGCGCATCGCCGTCATCGTCGTCGTCGCCATTTTCGTTATCTGTTTCGGCACCCGCATCCGCTTCGGCATCCAATTCGGCACCGGTGTCGGTTTGGATGGTCTCGCCAACCGCATCATCGCCGGCAGCATCGGCCTGGGCCTCGGTACTCTCGACGCCCTCGACGCTATTACTATCGTCATCGTCGTCATCATCGTCGAGGCTGCCATTGCCGTCGACCCGGTCCTCCAGCTCCGCCTCGCGGGCGGCCTGTTCGGCCTCGTCCAGCAGCAGCGCCTCGCGGTCGGCAACCGGAATTTGATAGTAGTCGGGATGGATCTCGTTAAAGGCCAAAAAACCGTGGCGGTTGCCACCGTAATCCACAAAGGCCGCCTGCAACGAGGGTTCAACCCGCGTTACCTTAGCCAGATAAATATTGCCTTTTAGTTGTCGTTTGGTGGCCGTTTCAAAGTCAAAATCAACCAGCCGTTTTCCGTCAACGACGACGATGCGGGTTTCCTCCGCATGCGTCGCGTCAATCAACATACGCGTCGTCATCTATTTATGCCCGCATCCAACCGGCATAATCATGCCGGATGCCACGGTCCCTCATTATAGCGAAGCCGGTTATGGGGATATCAACCCGTCAAACGGCACGGCTAGAGGCAATTGTTCCGCAAAACTGTCTTTGTAAGAGTTCGCCACGCTATTCCGGGCGATCTCACCAAACAACCTCGCTAGGATCAATGCCGCGGCGGAAAAATGCCGCGACAATGCCTTGGCCGACCAGGACGGGGATCCTTCTACCATCACCCGATCAGTATGATGCCTATGGCACCACGCCTAATCTGGCTTCGAATTCACCTATCCAATCCGTCAATTCAATGCGTAACAACGTAGATCTGGTACTTGCGGCCACCGATAAGAAACTATCGTGCCGGAACAATCCAGCCTGTCGTTGCCACGCCATCGCCGTATACAAAAAACCAGCGAAACGATGACGAAACTATTACACGAATCCCATGATATACGCTTGATCGGCAAATTCTCAAAGAAAATACTGCTAAAGATACGGTCAGACGGAAAATGCCCCAGCCATTTTGCCTTTGCCAATAGGTTGGATTGGCTATCCGAGGCCACATTGGATATTGTGTTTTAGTGATTCGTAACTACTAGATGTGCGATGCCTGTTAGAAAACATTTTTGCCTGCTTTTATTTGCCGGTCTGTGCTGCGCGCTTGCCCAAGGTGCGTGGGCCGAGACTGTTGTCCATGACATCAGGATTGGCATCCACCAGAAAAAGACGCGGGTGGTGCTTGATCTCTCGGAGCGGCCGGGCTTTCAGATCTTTGCCCTGGCCGATCCCTACCGCATCGTCCTCGATCTGCCCGATATTGACTGGCAGGTGCCGCCCGGAACCGCGCGGCGCAAGGGCGGTCTGATCGCGGGTTTGCGTTATGGCCAGTTTCAACCTGGCAATTCCCGCGTGGTGATGGATTTGCGCGGCCCCGGCACGGTCGGCAAATCCTTTGTCATTCCGGGCACGAAAGACCGCGGCCCGCGTCTGGTCATCGATATCCGCAAGGCCACGCGCCAGGCCTTCCTCGCGGCCTTGAAGACACCGCCCAAGGCGGCGAAGCATCGGGCGAAAATTCCGTTGCAGGCGAAGGCCAAACGCTCACCCCTGCAAAAGCCTCTGGTGGTGATTGATCCGGGTCATGGTGGCATTGATCCCGGCGCCATCGGTATTGGCGGCAGTTTCGAGAAGCATGTGACGTTGGGGATGGCGCACCAGATACGCAGGGCTATTCTGGGCCTTGGCCGGCAGCGGGTTTTGTTGACGCGGAGCCGGGATGTTTTTATTCCTCTGCGCCACCGGGTGGCGATCGCCCGGGCGGCGGGGGCGGATCTGTTCGTTTCGATTCACGCCGATTCCATCGCCAACCACCGGGTCCGCGGCGGCGGCATCTATACCTTGTCGGAAAATTCCTCCGACGAGGAATCCGCCGCCCTGGCGGCCAAGGAGAACCGCTCCGATGTTATCGCCGGAGTCAATTTGAGCGGCCATGATGATGAAGTCGCCTCGATCCTGATTGATCTGACCCAGCGCGAGACGATGAATTATTCGGCGCATTTTGCGTCCGCCCTGGTGCCGCAGCTGCGGCAATTGATCCATATGCGCCGTAAACCGCACCGTTTTGCCGGTTTCCGGGTGCTGAAGGCGCCGGATGTGCCCTCGGTGCTGGTGGAATTGGGCTATCTCTCAAACCGGCGGGACGAGAAGATGCTGACCTCTTCGAAGTCCCGCGCCGCCATCGCCGCCGCGATCGGGCGCGCCGTGGACAATTATTTCAAAGACCCGAAACCCTGAGATGGCCCTGACAATGGCGGCGTTGACGCCTTGAAACCGCCACATTTGTTCGCTATCTGCTAAACTACGGGCGCGGCTTTGCAGAAAGAGCAAAAACGGTGCATCGGCCAAAAACGGTGCATCGGCCAAAAACGGTGCATCGGCCAAAAACGGTGCATCGGCCAAAAACGGTGCATCGGAAGGACGGCATGACGACAACATGATACGGTTTTTGGCGGTTTTGTTTTCGCTAGTTCTGCTGCTGGCCTTGGCCGCGGGCGGGGCTAGCCTGTACGTGTTTTGGCGTTTTGGGCGAGACCTGCCCGATTACAGCCAGTTGGCCGACTACCGCCCGGCGGTGATGAGCCGAGTGCACGCGGGCGATGGTACCCTGATCGCCGAATTCGCCCACCAGAGGCGCCTGTTCGTGCCCATTGCCGCCATGCCGAAGCAGGTTATTCAGGCCTTTCTAGCGGCCGAGGACAAGACCTTTTATACTCACCCCGGTATAGATTTCGCCGGCATCGCCTCGGCCATGCTGCGCAATATCAAGAACATCGGCGGCAAGCGCCGGCCGGTGGGCGCCTCGACCATTACGCAGCAGGTGGCAAAGAATTTTCTGCTGACCAACGAGCTTTCCATCGCCCGCAAGATCAAGGAAGCGATCCTGGCCTTCCGCATCGAGCACGCCTTTTCCAAGGACCGCATACTCGAGCTTTATCTGAACGAAATTTATCTCGGCCTGGGCAGTTATGGCGTGGCCGCCGCGGCGCTGAATTATTTCGATAAATCCCTTGATGAATTAAACCTTGAGGAGACGGCCTTTCTGGCGGCCCTGCCCAAGGCGCCCAATAATTACCACCCCATCCGCAACCGCAAGGCGGCCGAAGGACGGCGGGACTGGGTGCTGGGTCAGATGGCCGAGAACGGCGTGATCTCGGCCCTGGACGCCAAGCGGGCCTCCTCCCGCGCCCTGTTGATGCGCCGGCCCGATCCCACGCGTTTTCTGGAGGCGGGCTTCTTCGCCGAGGAAGTGCGCCGGGAATTGCTGCAGCGCTATGGTGAAGAGCGCCTGTACGAGGACGGTCTGTCGGTACGCACCACGTTGGAGCCGGCCTTGCAAGCAATAGCGGATGCCGAGCTGCGGGCTGGTTTGGAGGTCTATGACCGCCGCCACGGCTGGCGCGGCCCGCTGGCCCGGATCGAAGAGCGGGAGAATTGGATCGCCGCCCTGGCCAAGGTGCCGATCCCGCCGGCCATAGGTTCATGGTACATGGCGGTGGTCCTGGCATTGCATCCTGAACGGGCCGAAATCGGCTTTTCCAATGGCGTTGAAGGGCAGATTTTGCTGCCCCATATGAGTTGGGCCCGCCTTTGGCGCAAGGGCGAGACCAGGGGACCGCGGGTGCGCCTACCCGGCGACGTTCTGGCCGTGGGTGATGTAGTGGCGGTTGCCGCCGTGGCCAAGGATGATGAACATTATCAGCCGGGCAGCTTCAGCCTGCAGCAGATCCCCGCCATCAACGGCGCCCTGGTCGCCATGGACCCCCACACCGGCCGGGTTTTGGCCATGGCCGGGGGCTATGCCTACGAAGCCTCGCAATTCAACCGCGCCACCCAGGCCAAGCGCCAACCCGGTTCCGCCTTTAAACCCTTTGTCTATGCCGCTGCGTTGGAACACGGCTTTACCCCGTCTTCCTTGGTGCTCGACGCGCCGTTCGTTATCGATGCCGGCGCCGGCCAGGGCAAATGGAAGCCGGCTAACTACACCAAGCGCTTTTACGGCCCTTCCACATTACGGCTGGGGATCGAGAAATCCCGCAATCTGATGACCGTCCGCCTGGCCAATTATATCGGCATGGAACGGGTGGTGGATTACGCCAAACGCTTTGGCATCGTGGACAGGATGCCGCCGTTGTTGCCCATGTCGCTTGGTGCCGGCGAGACCACGCTGCTGCGCCTGACCACCGCCTATGCCATGCTGGTTAACGGCGGCAAACGGGTGGCGCCGGCCTTGATCGACCGTATTCAGGACCGCCGGGGCCGGACCGTGTTCCGCCACGACCAGCGCGAATGTCCGGGTTGTGTGAGTAGCGGCTGGCACGAACAGGATACGCCCGTGGTCCCCGATACCAGGGTTCAGATCATCCAGCCGGGCACGGCTTATCAGGTGGTTTCCATGCTGGAGGGCGTGGTGCAGCGGGGCACCGGTATCCGCATCAAGGCGGTAGGCAAACCGTTGGCGGGCAAGACCGGCACTACCAATAAAAGCCGCGATACCTGGTTCATGGGCTTCTCGCCGGATCTGGCGGTGGGGGTATATGTCGGCTTCGACAACCCGCGCAGCCTGGGGCGGCGGGAGACCGGCTCGTCGGTGGCGGTGCCGGTGTTCCGTGATTTCATGGCCCGGGCCATGGCGCACCAACCCGCCATTCCATTCCGTATACCGCCCGGTCTGCAACTGGTGCGGATCGCCGGAAATACCGGTCTGCCGGCGGAACCGGGGGACCAAAGAGTGGTGCTGGAAGCCTTCAAACCCGGCACCGTGCCAAAAAGATCGGGTCCAGTGCTTGACGGCACCCAGGCGGTGCAGGCAATTAGCGGGGGCAAACGGGCCGGCACGGGCGGTCTGTATTAGTTTTTAGTTGCCAAGCCACCCGCTCCCCCTTCCCAGCCACCCACAGGGTACCATTAATGGGTGGCCGGGAAGGGGAGCGGGTGGCTTGGAATAAACCCTTTGGTTTTATGTTTTGACAGTACCGGAGACGTTTCATGCGCGCCGAATCCCAGGCTCTTATAGACGAGATCGGCCAGAATCTGGCCCTTCTGAGGAGGCATCTTTGACTGGGATGTCTCCCTGAAACGTCTCGACGAACTGAACAAACTGATCGAGGATCCCAGCCTGTGGGATGATGCGGCACGGGCGCAGAAACTGATGCGCGAACGCACCAGCCTGGACAACGGCATCAACGGCCTGCGCGACATGGAAGGCGAGCTGGCCGAGACCATCGAGTTGATCGAGCTGGGCGAGCTGGAGGACGATACCGAGATCGTCGCCGAGGCCGAGGTGCAGTTGGCTGAATTATCCACCCGCGCCGGCCGGCTGCGCATGGAATCCATGCTCTCGGGCGAGGCGGATGGCAACAACTGTTATGTGGAAATTCACGCTGGTGCCGGCGGCACCGAGTCCCAGGACTGGGCCGAAATGCTGTTGCGCATGTACAGCCGGTGGAGCGACCAGCGTAAATTCAAAAGCGAATTGGTCGAGGCCAGCGCCGGCGAGGAAGCGGGCCTGAAATCCGCCACCCTGCATATACGCGGCGGTGATGCCTATGGCTGGATGAAAACCGAAAGCGGGGTGCATCGCCTGGTTCGTATCTCGCCCTTTGACAGCGCCTCGCGGCGCCATACCTCGTTCGCCTCCGTCTGGATCTATCCGGAAATCGACGACGATATCGAGATAGAGATCAATGACGGTGATCTGCGTGTTGATACCTACCGCGCCTCGGGCGCCGGTGGCCAGCACGTCAACCGGACCGACAGTGCCGTGCGCATCACGCACGAGCCGACCGGCATCGTCGTGCAGTGCCAGGCGGAGCGGTCGCAGCACAAGAACCGCGCCGCTGCCATGAAGATGCTCAAGGCGCGTTTGTATGAAGCGGAATTGCAAAAGCGCGAATCCGAGAAACAGGCGATCGAGGATCAAAAGACCGATATCGGCTGGGGGCATCAGATCCGCAGTTACGTCCTGCATCCCTATCAGATGGTCAAGGACCTGCGCACCGGGGTCGAGCGCGGCGATGCACAGCGGGTCCTGGACGGTGATCTGGACCGCTTCATGGAAGCCTCGATGGCGGCCCGCCTTGGCGGCGACGACCCAAACATCAAGGGCGGCGAGCCTGAATAACTGCAAACAGTCTTAGTGCCTGTCAGCCGCCGGCGGCTGCCTAGGCGGTTTTTTGCTGTACCGGTTCCGGCCGGGAAGCAGCCACATTCTGTTGTGTGGGCTGTTGCGCGGGCGCTTTTCGGACCGCCGCCGTCAGGTTAGCGGATGCCGGGTTCGCTACGCCGTCCTGCTTGGCGTCGTTGCGTTTACAATGGCCATCCAGGAAGGCACCGGCGTCTATGGCCAGGCTGTCATGCCAGATATCGCCAACCACCCGCGCCGTCTTTGCCAAGTGTACGTTCTTGGCCTTGATCCGGCCCGTGACCTGGCCCCGGATCATGACTTCATCGGCATCAATATGACCCGTGATGACGGCCTTTTCACCGATCACCAGCTTGGCGCAATTGATATCGCCGGTCACATTGCCATCCAGCTGCACTTCGCCGGAGGTTTGCAGATTTCCAGCAATCTCCAAATCGGTGGAAATGAGCGATGGGGCCGCGCGCACCACGCTATTTGATGCCTTGTTCTTGTCAGCCTTTGAAAACATATTTTCCAGCCTTCAAAAATTTCTTTGGGTTAACCGGTTTGCCGTCAAATACCACTTCGTAATGTACGTGGGTGCCGGTGCTGCGTCCACTGCTGCCCATCAAGCCGATTTTCTGACGAAAATCCACCTTCTGGCCCTTTTTGACCAGGGTTTTACGTAGATGTCCATAGCGGGTCTTGAGGCCAAGGCCATGATCGATCTCCACCAGGCGGCCGTAGGGACCTTTCCAGCCAACATAGGTCACGATGCCGGGCGATGTCGCGTAGACCCGCGTGCGCCTGACGCCGGCCAAATCCAGGCCGCTGTGAAAGGCCTTTCGTCTGGTGAATGGATCGCGGCGTTTGCCGAAACCGGAAGAAATCGAGAAGTTATCCACCGGCGGCGTGATCGGCAGCCGTTCCAGAACCGAGTTCAGGGCCGTCCAGCGCGAGAGGCGGTTTTCCAGCAGGCCCAGTGATGTATGCAGTGACGACGACTTTTTCAGGGAGTATTCGCCGGCGTGGTTCTTCGCCTCTTCCGAAGCCAGCAAGGGCCCGCCAATGCCAATCGCTTTATGATCCACCCGGTCAAGCAATCGGTTAATATTCAGGCCGGTTAGTTCGACAACGGTTTCCAATTCCACGATATTGGCATCGGTGCGGTCATGAATATTTTCCACCAAGGTGCGCTGGGCCAGTTGCAAATGCTCCAAACGCCCTTCCAAATCGCCGATGCGACTGGTCAGGGTCAGGTTCGCTGAAAAGGCCCGGTCGCGTTGATCGGTCAGACGCGCCACCATCTGTTCGCTGCTTTCCAGGTCGACTTCCAGACCTTTGCGCGCCTGCTTCAGTCCGGAAAGGTTTTCCTGCAGGGTGTTTAGGTTCAGGCTTAGCATCAGGCGTTCCCGCTGCTCACGGTCGCGGTCGTTTTCCGTCGTGGCCAACCGATTGGTAACCTGGCTAAGGTGCGATTGCAGATCGTTGGACTCGTTGAGTGTGCGGCGCAGGCTGCCTTCCAATTTAGCAAGCCGGGCCTGAAGCTTCTCGCCGCGGTTATAAGCCAGATCCCGTTGCTTGCGGGTTCTATCCAATTCACGCTGCAATTCCGCCCGCTTGCGGTCTAAACTGGCCCTTTGCAGCAGGACATTGCCCAGGACTTTCTGATTGCCTTCCAGATTCAGGGTGATTTGGCGATAGCGGCTTTCGACCGCGCGCATATCCGCATTCAGGCGGTCATGGGCGCCGACCATGTGCGCGATTTGAGCATCCTTGCCGGCAATGATATCCAATTGCAGGTATACGCCGACACTGGCATAGGCCAGCCAGCCCAGGAACAGCAGGCCGCAGATGCTGATCGCGACTTGGCTTTTCTGCCCAAGCGTGATGAAACCGACTTCACCACGACTGCGTAGAATAAACTGCCGTTCCGGATAACAATTATCTAACAGCCGCTTGAGGGCGACCGCGAAGCCCTTGTTCATGCCGTGCTCTCTCTCAAAACGCTTAACGCGCCACCCTGTTTTTTGCCATTGCATCCGATCCCAGGATGCATTGCAACGGAAAATGCTCCAAAAACCACTTTGGGAAACGAATCGATGCCGGGATTCCGCCTCCCGAACCTGTTAGTTGCCGCATTCTAGGCGTCAGTTTGATAATATTTCGTTGCCATGATGACCAGATACCTACCCGATGCCGGTATGTCAGAGCTATTCGCGGCCGAGGCGGCGGGCCGTTGTCCGGGCTGTTAGATGGTCTTGTAGATCATCTTGCTCTTTTTTTTGGCACAAACATCAACAAAGTTGGGCCATTAACCATTCTTGGTTAGATTGCATTAAGCCATGTCATGGAAAATCAACGCAACTCGCGGGAAAAAAGGCGTTAAAGCCATCCTGGGTTGGGGGCGTGAAGATCGGCACGGGATTGATCTATCATGCAATTTTCAAACTATACCGATGCGACAGTTCTACTGTTTGATCGGCAACGCGTCGTACGTAAACAGACGCGATCTGTCTTAAACGTCATCGGATTCAAGACTTTTCTTGAATTTCAGGATTTGGAAAGCGTCCGCTATGCCCTTTGCAACCAGCGCGTGGACGTGGTTGTCCTGACCCTGGACGCGGTTGATTGCGGTGTTCTCGGGCTAGTCGACGATATCCGCCGACAGCGTTGTGGCGTGGATCCCTTCGTTCCTATTCTTTTGACCACATGGGAATCCAAGCTACGGTCCGTGCGCACGGTGATCGAATCCGGTGCGGACGATGTGCTGATCTACCCTTTCTCCACCGCCCAAATGGGGCAACGAATTGAAAACCTGACGCGAGAGCGCAAGCCCTTTGTCGTGACCGATGCCTATTTCGGCCCGGACCGCCGGTCGGCTTCGGTTTTAATGGCTGATCCTACATCCGTGACAGTGCCCAATGCCTTGGCGGCCCAGGTCCTGGGCCGCCCCGACCTGGCGCCCAATGCGGCCCGGATCCAGGCCACACTGTCGGAATTGCGCCGCCTGAAAGTACGCAATATAGCGCGGCGTATCTGGTTCCTGGCGGATAACTTGAAGCAGGCGCTGCCCGATCCCTCCCTGCCGGACCGTTACGAGCGCGAATTGGTCAAACTCGGGAAAACGATCCGTGGTTACAAAAGGTTACTGACCCATGAGGATGCCGCCGATATGGCCGCCTTGTGCGACTCCCTGAACGGCGTTGTCATGGGACTGTTTGGCCGCCAGCCCGAGGCGAGAGGGCTGGAGCTGTTGGAACAAAGCGCGCTGGCGCTGCGTGTTGCCTCCAGGCTGGACCACGAACCATGCGATACCGGTGATGCCATCTCGGATGTGGTGGCGAAAAGCGGCGGTATCGAGAACCAACTGATCCAGGCGGTGATGGGATAATATGAGGTATTTCTGACCCAGGACACTAGGCGCAGGTTGGTATAAGCTATCCGCAAAGACCGTATTGTCAGGAGGGTAGCGTGGAATTATTTGATTTAAGCGGCCGGGTCGCCATCATCACCGGTTCAACCAAGGGTATTGGCAAGGCCATTGCGGCGCGCATGTGCCAGCATGGGGCCAAAGTGGTGATCTCGTCCCGCAAGGCGGATGCTTGCGAGGCGGTGACGGCCGAGATCAACCGCGATTTCGCAGCCAATGGCGGCGAGGCCATATCCATCCCCGCCCATGTCGGGATCGAGGATGAGTTGCGCAATCTGGTCGACAAGACATTGGACAAATGGGGCAAGATAACGACCTTGGTGCCCAACGCGGCGGCCAACCCCTATTATGGACCGTCCGCCGAGATGCCGGATTCCGCTTTTGAAAAGATCTGGGAGGTCAATGTCAAAAGCGTCTTCAAGCTATGCCATATGGTGCTGCCCGGCATGGTCGAGGCGGGCAGCGGTTCGATTACGATCATTGCCTCGAACTCCGGCCTGAAAGGCTCGGTCGAACTATGTGGCTATGCTATCTCGAAAGTGGCCGAGCATCAGATCGCCCGTAATCTGGCCGTGGAATACGGCCCCAAGGGCATCCGGGTCAACGCAATCGCGCCGGGGTTGATCAAGACCGATTTCGCCAAAACACTGTGGACCAATCCGAAACGTCTGGCGCGGGTGGAAAACCTGATCCCCTTGCGACGGATCGGTGATCCCCACGAAATCGCCGGCACCGCCGTGTTCCTGGCCAGTGACGCCGCCGCCTTTCTGACGGGCCAGGTGTTGAATGTGGATGGCGGCAATGCGGTCGTCTAAGGGTAGCTGTTGATGCGGGCCTTGATTGTTGGCGGCTGTGGTTTCGTCGGCCTGAATATCGCCGAGGCGCTGTTACGCCGCGGCGATGATGCGGTGCTGTTTGATGCCAACCCGCTGCACCCGGTGGCCGAGGCGGCTTTCCAGGCATTGCCGGGTGGCTTCACCGTTCAGCTTGGCGATGTGCGCGATCCGGCCTCGGTCGCCGCAGCTTTCGCTGATCACGAGATCGACGCGGTGTTCTATGGCGCCGCCATGACGTCGGGTCCGGAGCGGGAGCGGGAGGCGCCCGCGCAAGTCCTCCAGGTCAACCTGTTGGGCTTGGTCAATGTCATCAAGGCCGCCGCCGCTGCAGGCGGGGTGGGCAGGATCATCAACATCGGTTCCGGCTCCGCCTATGGCCGCCACCGCCAGGAAGGCAAAGGTGTGGTGCTGGAAGAGGTCACACCGTCCGAGCCCGAAAGCCTGTATGGCATCTCCAAACTTGCCACCGAGGCAGTCAGCCGGCGGCTGGCCGGTCTGCTGGAATTGGATATCCGCTCGGTCCGTCTGGCGGCGGTTTATGGCCCATGGGAAATAGACAGCGGTGCCCGCGACACCCTTAGTCCCTTAATGCAAGCTGGGTTGTCGGCGCTGCGTGGCGAGCGCGTGCTGCTGCCCCGCCGGGATAGGCAGGACTGGGTCTATTCCCGCGACGTGGCGACCGCCCTGTCGGCCTTGGCCGATGCGCCGGCGCCTAGCCACGATCAGTATCATATCGCCTCGGCCACGCCCTGCGGCGTGATCGATTGGTGCGCTGTTCTGGCCCGGCATTATCCGGATTTCCACTATGCGTTGGCTAAACCTGGTGAAGCAGCGACGATCAACCTGCATGGCGACCAGGATCGCCGGTCCTTATCGGGCGCGCGCCTGACGGCTGATATCGGGCACACCTTGCCCTCTGATCCAGAAGCTGCTTTTGTGGATTTTGTCGAGTGGATGGCCCAACATGGAGCCTTCTGGAAAAAATAAAAAATCTGGGGAAACATCGAGATGAAATTCGGAATTTTCTACGAACACCAATTACCTAGGCCCTGGGAAGAAGACAGCGAATATAAACTGCTGCAGAATTCCCTGAGCCAGATCGAGCTAGCCGACCGCCTGGGCTATGACTATGCCTGGATGGTGGAGCATCATTTTCTGGAAGAATATTCCCATGCTTCCTCGCCCGAGACATTCCTGGGCGCGGCCAGCCAGCGTACGGAAAATATCCGCCTGGGCTATGGCATTGTGCAGCTGACCACCAACCAGCCGCACCGGGTGGCCGAGAAGGTATCCACCCTTGATCTGCTCTCTGGCGGGCGGGTTGAATTCGGCATGGGCGAGGGTGCCGGGCCGGCCGAGCTGCATCCCTTTGGTACCCGCGTGCGCGATAAGCGGGAGCGTTGGGAAGAGGCGGTCAAGGCCATCATTCCGATGTTCACCAAGGAGGACTGGGAATTTCATGGCGACTATTACGACTTTCCGGCCCGCAGCGTGCTGCCGAAACCATTCCAGAAACCGCACCCGCCCCTGTGGGTGGCGTGTTCGAACATCAACACCATTACCCAGGCCGGGCAATGGGGCCTGGGCGCCCTGGGCTTTACCTTTGTCTCGCCCGATGCGGCGACGGCCTGGGTCAATCACTATTACAACAACCTGCTCCATAACCGCGCCCAACTGACCGACCACCCGGTCAATGCCAATGTGGCCATGGTCTCGGGCTTCATGTGTGCCGAGACGGACGAGGAGGCGATCGAAAAGGCCGCCGGCTGGACCTTCTTCATCTTTGCGTTGTCTCATTACGGGCGCGAGGGCATTGATGCGCCGGGCAAGTCCGATCTGTGGAAGCTGTATCAGGATTGGCGCGGTTCCGAGAAAGCCCAGGCGGCCCTGACCGCCGGCCTGATCGGTTCGCCCGCGACCATTCGCGAGAAGCTGCGGCAGTACGAGGCGGCCCATGTGGATCAAGTCATCCTGTTGAACCAGGCCGGCAAGACCTCGCATCAGGATATTTGCGACAGTTTG
>Ga0233437_1003480_pt1 | contig 20613 bp, 15 predicted proteins | sample SI_122_August201_FD_182714 | JGI IMG/M metagenome (GOLD analysis project Ga0233437, IMG submission 182714) | Seawater microbial communities from Saanich Inlet, British Columbia, Canada - SI_122_August2016_200_MG | ecosystem: Environmental > Aquatic > Marine > Inlet | place: Canada: British...
GGGGTTGGCGTTCGGACTGTACAATAAAAGCCGTATGAATCGAGAGATTCACGTCCGGTTTTGTGAGAGGCTAAGGGGGAAGCTCCTTTGGTCTACTCTACACATTTTTTAGTAATAGTTTAATCTTTTATATACCAGACTGTTACGTGTACCCAAATTATCGGATCATTAGCAAACAAAGTTATTCTCAGCCAAACACTAAATACAATATTGAATCAGTAGAGGAGTATTCAATGATGACCCCTAGAGAACGCTTTTTTAGCACCATGAATCACCAGGAACCAGATCGCGTATTAATTGACATGGGCAAACAGGTGGGATCTCTCCATAAGTACGAATACATTAAACTAAAAGAGCATTTGGGTAATCCGGATTGGATGAAGAATGAAAATGTTATATTGGATGAGATGGCACAAACAGTGGTTTTAGATGAAATGTTGCTCCAAAAATTTGGAGTAGACTTTCGCTGGCTGATTCCGAAATGGGTCGGGATAAAACCATTTAAAACGGAAGAAGAATATGGGTACTTTGATATGTGGGGTTCTAAATTTAAAGGGGTGGGAGATTATTATGCTTTAACCCAGGAACCGCTTAAAGAGGCAACCTCTATTGAAGAAATCGAGTCCTATGACTGGCCGGACCCTAACAATTTGGGAATGTTTGAAGGTCTGGAAGCAGAAGCAAAACATCTTTTTGAAAATACCGATTATGTTGTTGGTGCCGATGGCATTAAAGGTGGAATTCTTCAAACTTGTCTTTGGGTCCGAGGATATTCAAAATTTCTTTTGGATTTGGCGATGAATCCAAAATTTGCAGAAGTATTACTGGCAAAAGTAACTGATTTGTTCAAACAGATGTATACCAATTATTTAAAGGCTGTGGGGAAATATGCACAATTGATATATATAACAGATGATCTGGGCACTCAATCTTCTCAATTTATGTCGAAAGCTATGTTTCAAAAATTAATTAAACCCCATTTTAAAGATTTAAACGATCATATTAAAAGTCTGGCTGATATAAAAATCATGTTTCATTGCGATGGTGCCATTGATCCTCTAATGGAGGACTTAATTGAAACCGGAATCGATATTATCAATCCGGTTCAAACCTCTACCAAAGGAATGGATGATACCCAGGCCTTGAAAGAAAAATACGGTGACCGACTTTGCTTCCACGGTGCGATTGACGTTCAACAAATAATGCCAAAGGCTACGCCGGCACAGATAAAATACGAGGTTGCCAGGCGAATGTATGATTTGGGGCAAAATGGTGGTTATATATGTGCGACCTGCCATAATATTGGACATGATATTCCTGTTGAAAACATTACAACTTTTTATGAAGCGGCTCAGGAATACGGACAATACCCTTTAGATAATCTCTTGAAAATTATTGAAAAGGGCTATCCGGAAAACGAATAACTGATATTGCATAGTGGTTTCTTTGTTTTGTCGTATCTATTCAGTTGACTTTTGATTCTTTGCTCTGAAAGTAAAGATCTGTTTGCCGAGCACTGAATTTCGTCGAAGCAGAATTAAAAAGTGCTGAATAGTTACGTTTTAACTTAACTAGTACCTGAACGAATAGTAGGAAATTTGGAATGAATTGCGACACTGGTAGCAAGAAGTACATTTTATGATGATTGCGTCAACTTTTAATACCAGATTGTTACGTGTACCCTAATTTTCGGGTTATGAGCAACCAAGCTGGATGTTTGGTGTTTCCGTTCAGATACTAACTAACAGAAATAAAAAAAATGAAAAATATTAAAGACGTTCTACTGGAAGGAAAAAAAACAGCAGGTGCCTGGGTACAGGCGTTGAGCCCAGTAACTGCTGAGATTTTAGCCAATGCGGGCTTTGATTGGCTAATGATTGATATGGAACACGCTCCAGGTGGATTTGATACCACCATGGCTCAGGTTCAGGCCATGGATGCGACAAAGGCGGTGCCGTTGGTCCGAACTCCCTGGAATGACACTGTTGCCATTAAGAAGATTCTGGATACTGGTGTCATGGGGGTATTGGTACCCTATGTCAACACCGCCGAAGAAGCTTTACAAGCGGTTCAAGCTTGTAAATATCCCCCCGAAGGTGTTCGGGGCGTGGCTGGCAGCCCAAAAGCCGCCGGATATGGTCAAAATGTGATGGAATATTTAAAAGCTGCCAATGATAAAATATTAGTCTTGACCGCTGTTGAAACGGCTGAAGCTGTTGCTAATTTGGATGAAATCCTAAAAGTACCCGGTCTGGATGGTGTTTTTATTGGTCCGATGGATTTGGCAACTTCTATGGGATATTTAGGAAATCCAGCTCAACCAGAAGTAAAAGCAGCGATTTCAGAAGTGGAAGCTAAAGTTGTTGCTTCAGGTAAAGTATTAGCCAGTTTGGCTGGTAATTGGGAGCAGGCAAAACAGAAATATGAGAAAGGCTATCAAATGCTGATGTTAATGAGTGATACTGTGTCATTAGCGGCTTTAGCCACTCAGACAGTAAAAGAATTTAAGGATGCTTATCCATAATATAGCAAACATCATTGTTATTGACATGATGCTATACTGATAGGAATAGCAAAATTGGGAATGAATTGCGACACTGGTAGCAAGAAGTACTTTTTGTGTTACGTGTACCCCGATTTTGTGGGACTATTAGAATGTTGATTGCTATTATTTAGATATCACCATAATCCAAACCGCTTCTCATTCCTGGATTTTATATAGATAAATCTGTGAAATGCTGGAAATTGTCTGGGGCTTGATTCGACCTACGAGTTTTTGCGGTTTACTGTAATTATAATTTATAATTTCAAGTTCATTAATAGTTTCCCAAGCCGGTGCCCGGCAAGATGAATGCAATGAACTTGTCTGAATCCGTAGGGTGGGCAGTTTTTTTTGCCCACGCTGATAAGATGGACGTGCTTCATAAGCCCATTTTACAGTTTTTACAATCCATTGTAATTATTGGATATTAATTCAAGTTCATTAACAGAACTGAATTACTGGCAATTCTAATTTTAGAAAAGTTCATTTTTTTTGACAGCTGAAAAGAGTGAAAATATGGGGACATGATCTTCTATGAAGACCATAATCTTATGTAGTCACCGAACTTGCATCGTGTCCCCTTATTTTCGCGGGTAATTAGCGGGAAAATATAATTTAGTTAGATTTACAAGCGAATCGAAGCTCAATTAAGATGGTCCTAGAACTTCGATTCTCCAGAATATCATTGACCTAAGACAATCGGTTTCTGTTGTTGCCTGTCTGCTGTGAATTCACGCATTCGTGAAAAAACATCAATACCGATTTGGTGATGCACATCCAAGATGTCAACTAACACCCAGTTTATACGAATAAACCTTTTGTATTAGATAAAACTACTAAAAAGCAGTTTTATTGTTTAGTTTAAATAGTACTTCTTGATGATACACATTGAAAAAATAGTGATACAATAGTAGTTGATAAAAACCGGGAGCAGAAAAATCCAGCGGGTATTCGACGACGAAAATCCAGTAATTATTGAGAAATTACGGCTAATCATTTTACAACATTAAAGTGATAGTCAAAGGTAGTGACTACCGATTGTCTAATTCACAGGATTAGTGGGTAGTAGATAAAAAGGGACAAAAAATTTCCTAATCATTCAAAAAACACGACGAAAGGTATTTTATAGTGAATGGTTCCCTTTCTTGGACTCCAAACACGCCGGCGGACCAATGAAAAGGACACTTTTTTTTAAGATTGAAAGAAAAGATTTATGACATCTGAACTCACACAGAAAAACAAAACCATTGTCTGGAATTTCTGGCAAGAGATGAATAACGCTAGAGCGGGTAATATCGCCAATGTGATACGAAAAAATTTACCTGAATATATCCGTTGGACCGGTCCTCATCCAATCAACCAATTATATGGTCGTGACGCAATTATTTCAGATTTTTGGCAACCATTGTTGCAGGCATTCCCTGATCTGAAACATGAAATCACGATCTTTTTTGGCGGTAAGTCAAATGGTCGAGCCGATGGACTTTTCGACGGGCAGGAATGGGTTTGTGGTTTGGGTCATCTTACAGGGACTTTCAAGCACGATTGGCTCACTATTCCGGCTTCAGGAAAACCAACCCAAATTCGTTGGAGCGAATTCTGTCGTATGCATGAAGGCAAGATTGTTGAATTATATATGTTATTAGATATACCGGATGTCATGCGACAGGCTGGTTTTCCGATGCTTCCCCCGGATCAAGGCTCATCTGAAATGTGGTTGGCTCCTAAAAGAAATGATGGCATTTTGTTGGCTACGCAGGATGATAGGGAAACAGAAAAAAGTATGAAACTGATCCGGGGCATGATCTACGAGGGTCTCAATACATTTGATGAGTCAGAACTCGGTAGCATGGGCTTGGCCAAGTTTTTTGACCCCCAATTGACGTGGTATGGTCCGAGTGGAATCGGTACCAACCACAGTCTCAAAGAGTTTGAGCAAAATCATCAACAACATTGGTTGCGCGCCTTTCCTGATCGTCAGGTCCAGGATCTGGATAATTTGTTTACCGAAGGACGTTTTATGGGTGCCTCCGGTTGGACGGGTGTGGTCGCCACCCATACCGGTCAGTATTTAGATTGTCCGGCAACCGGTCATAAAATCAGCTTTAACGGCATAGACATCTGGTCTCGAGAAGGTGAGGTGATAACTGAGAACTGGGTGTTCGTAGACCTGATCGATGTTTATCGACAATTTGGCATCGACTTATTTGAGCGCATGCGATTGCAGATCGGGAAGCAAACTTCGCCAATGTCGGCACCATCGTTATTAGAGGACTGTTGGATACCGATACGCTCGGAATGTGACATCAATCTCTTTGCTAGTAAGGTACTGCAATTAGCGAAAGATCCAAGCAAACGCAAAGCAATCGAAGGAAGGTGTTACCCTTTTCGATTGGAACAACCGGGAAACGGCTTTGCCCATAGTGGAAGCCAGCCGGTTAAAAATCCTGCGCTTCCTGAAATCACAATCAACACAGGGTTAGTCGACGATTGGAAGATTACGAAACTGCCTCGGGGAACAACAGTACTGAAACTTGGCAAACGAGCGACAATTTCGACATTGGCACGTGATAAAGCCCGTAAAATGGGAATCACAATAGAAAAGGTAAGGTGATGGCTCACGGGTAATAGCCTTTGATCCTCTGGGATGTGGAACCGGTGAAGAAGTTCTCTTCACTCAAGGATCGGTTGCGGCCGCTTGGTTCGGTAAGAATAAGGCACCGGTCGATGCATTAATCATTGGAGCCAGTCTTCTTTTCATAAAAAACATAACGGTTTTTCCCCGTTTTTCTTGCTTGACAATCCAACTATCTCATTCTTTTCTGTCTGAAAGTAAAATTGTTGCCGATTAAATTGGTTTTCTAGTGGTCCTGTTAGAGCTTAACAGGGACATTTTGTTTTGTAAAATACACTAAATAACAGGTTTCTGCTCCTGCCGGTTCCCTGTAATTTCCCTCATCCTTGAAAAGACATCAATACCCAACTGATGATAAACGTTCAAGAGATCTACCAGAACCCAATTTTCCCTTATTTTACCATTCTCGCATCGCCAAAAATCCAGACTGCGCATCGTTACTTCCTGGTTGGCAGGGGCGATCCCCATCCAACCATCACAACTGATCGTCATATGCATATTTGGCCAACCGGTGACACCGACATAGTCTCCGTCTGCAAAAAACCGGCTATTTTCCTCCAGTGATCCACGGTTTGGCATCGCTTTTAAAAACGGCTTCTGATGCCAGTTTCTAAAACCTGAAATACGCCTGTTGGTTCCTATCCCTGCCGGGCCATACCAGCAGCACTTTGGATGCCAATAATGATCTAAACCCATGGCTTCTGCACCTTCTTCCGCGAATTTGGATAGTCCGTTATGCATGTCCATGACCAGTTTTAAACTGCTCTGGGATTTTTCTTCCTCATAAGGAGTTGTTATAATACCATCCTGAGTGGCTGGTCCTGGTACTACCCATTCAACACCTAGACTTGGCGCCATGGGCCAGGCATTGGCCTGCATCATTAACTGAGGAATATCCCAAAGCCCCTGCATTTCAGTAATTTTGTCGTCTTCTATTCGGAAAAACTCATGATAGCGCATGACGACAGGATGACCGGTTGGGGGGATATCCAACCAGGGATTTTCAAAAACACCGATATAAGTTCCTGCACATCCAACCCAATTTCCGGTTTCTGAAGCTCCGGCCATCATAATAAAATTTCTGCGTTCCAAATCCGGAATAGCCTCCAACAGCAGTTGATAAGCTTTTTGATAGAGTTCTTTTGGCCCGTTAAGATCTTCAAATGGAAAAGCTAATTGAATTTTGCAATCTGCTGTAAAAACCGATTCCAGCTGGGATAATAGTTTAGAAGGTTGGCAATCATAAAGCGCTGAATTAAGTTCGCTGATTATTTTTTTATTTTGATTATGGATGCTCATTGACTGGACTCCTTTAAAAAAAATATTTATAGGAAAAACAGGGATATTTTATACCCTTTTATATAATGATAAATCCTATCCCTGTTTTTTTAGTGCTTAAATGCTTATTTTTGTTTCATGTTTTCTATACTATGGTGCTTTTCAATTCCATTGAGCTTATTTTATGCAATAGAAATCTGGGGACATGTACTTTTTTTGTTACGTGTACCCTGATTTCGGTATCAATGTGAATGAAAAGCGCTAAAAAACATCGATAGCTATCTGTTGGCAGATGTTTAATATGTCTATAACTTACCAATTTTCATGGAGTTGCCCCTGATCATTAGTTCATTATAATTTGCCGTTGGCTTACGTATCTCAGATCATTTGCATCTAGCAAGCAGTTCTAACCAATCCCATCCTATGTAAATGCCCTGCCGTCTCTCAATGTGGTGCATTTTCATAGATCCAGATTGAAATTTATGAAATCTAGAGAAAGTATTTTGAATACGCATTCAATGTGTCGATATTATTAATTCAAAGATGATAATTGTCAAGATGCAAACCGCTATGCCAGTTAAATTCAAGCAAATCTATTGATTTCTTAATTTTTCAATCTCCGATCACGATTGATTTTTTTACTTGACAATATATTTTATGAGCGTTAAAAAGTAGTTCAAAGCATTGAATACGTATTCAGGTGTTAATAAACAACATTATTAAATGATTAATTTTCTGCTTACAGAGATTCAATACTTTGTAAAAAAATGTGAAAAGGGTTTGAAAAAGTAATTATAGTTATTACGTTAGTTTTACTGTTTGCATACGCATTCAGTTAAGAAAAACTATATCGTTGATTCCAAAATCAAATAATTTGAATTTATATTGGAACCCGATTAGTATGAATGTCTGATTATATCTTTAAAAATTTTGTGTGGAGAACGAAATGAAATTATTCAAAATAGCGATACTCTTAACAGCTTCGATTTTATATGCAGCTGCCAGTAGTTGGGCTTGTGAGTTTAAAAATAAGGTTCCTGTTAATTCCCTTTCCAATGCGTTTGAGGCTTTTAAAGTGGTAACAGCCGCTTCAGCTGAATGTGGGAATTACAAGGCAGAACTGGACATAGATTTTAAGAACAAACAACCGGCAGCCATGGCAGCCAATCCTTCTCAGTATACTATTGGTGGAATATCAAATTCAACCATAGTTCCATTGTTAGATGGAAATTTGATTCGGCCTTTAGATCAATTAGTAGCCAAATATGGCTCCAGTTTGACTGAATCTCAAAAAATTCGCATTGATGGTAAAATCATGGCGATTGCTATGATGGTGAATGCTCAGCATTGGTTTTTTAGAACGGATGTTTTGGGTAAATTGGGAATTGAAGTACCAACAACTTATAAAGAAGTCCTGGAAGCCGCAAAAAAAATTAAAAAAGCAGGTATTGTTGATTATCCCCTGGGTGCAACTTTTAAGGCTGGTTGGAACCTGGGAGAAGAATTTATCAACATGTATCTGGGAACCGGCGGTATGCTAGTCGATGCTAAGAATAAGCCGGCCTTTAATAACGCCAAAGGTGTCGCAACATTGGAGATGATGAAGAAGCTGACAAGATATATGGATCCTGAATATCTGTTATCAGACTCTACTTATGTTCAAAAACAATTCCAACAAGGCAAAATTGCTATGGCCAACCTTTGGGCCTCTCGAGCAGGTAACATCGATGATCCTAAAGAATCTAAAGTGATTGGATTAATTGATTATGCGGCTGCCCCGGCATTTAAAGCAGGTGGTGCTCCTGCTACAACATTGTGGTGGGATGGCTTTACTATTGCCAGAAATATTTCAGATAAAGAAGCAGAAGCTGGTTTTCGTGTGATGATGGCTGGTATTGATCATAAAGTATTGGCAGCCAATCCTGACGCAGCTATTTGGCTATCCAGTAAACCTATTGAGTCAAGAATGGCCAAAGGAGCTGTCGCGTCTGCTCAAGGCGGTGCACCTTCTTATCCAGCTTCAGCTGTAACCAGCATTGTGCATACCCAAGCTGGTCAGAAAATAGTTGACTATTTAACTGGTAAAAAATCAGCTAAGACAGCTTTAGCCGATATGGAAGCAGCATATCTGGTAACTGCTAAAGAAAGTGGTTACGTAAAATAATGAGTTTCAATTGAAAAGTCTAATCAGGAAATCCTTTTCAAGATTAGACTTTTTTCCATCCTGAACGGTTTCAACCAATGAAAACCAAGACATTTCTTATTTTTGTAATCCCCTCTCTGGTGATGATGCTTGTTTTTATAGCTGTCCCTCTGGGTATTTCAATTGTACAAAGTTTTCAGAACACCCAAAACGTACTGATTAAAAAAGAACAAAAAAAATGTGATCCTTTTGGTTGCCAGAAAGTGATCTCGACAATCCCTCTACTCGATGAAATGGGAAAGCCGGTTACAAAAACCAAATGGGTAGGGTGGGAAAACTATAAGACGCTACTGGAACCAGATCGGGTTAGTCAGGCTTTTTCTGAAGAAGGTGGTGGTTTTTCAGAATTACTCGGTATCGATTTTTATAAAGCTTTTCGATTTACGATTACCTTTACCTTACTCACTTTACCAATGGTTATTATTGTTGGCTTAATTCTGGCTTTAGCCGTCAATTCAATTCACCGCAGGTATCGTGGCCCCGTTATTTTTATTACCTTGTTACCCTTTGTGATTACACCTGTTATCGGTGCACTTTCTATTAAGTGGCTGTTTATTGGAGACGGAATTTTGACCGCTACCATAGAGGCGATGACCAATTCTGATATTGCTGTTTTTTCAAATCCTTTGGCAGTTGAAGCGTTAGTTCTGTTCTTTCGGGTTTGGCATACAGCTCCTTTTGTTTTTGTAATCTTGTATGCTGGCCTGCAAACACTTAATTTTGATAGTCTGGAAGCTGCTATCATTGATGGTGCCAGCCGCTGGGAACGATTAAGATATATTATTGTTCCCCATATCATGCCTCTGATTGTTTTTGTATCTTTGATCCATTTGATGGATGCTTACCGGGTATTTGATGAAATTATTGGCTTTGGTGCAGAAGCACATGTCATGTCTCTACAATGGTTAACCTTTGATTTTCTAATGCCTGACGATACCGGAAACAGATCCATCGGTCGCGCATCCGCATCGGCAATGCTAACCATGGTTGGTATTATTATTTTATTAATTCCGGTACTGCGGCGTACCTGGAAAGAGCAACGATAAAGGTAACACAAATGGATAATAATCAACTCTATAAACTTTCGCCACAGTTGCATGTCTTAACCTGGATTGTCGTCATTACCTGGATGGTTATTGCTGCCTTTCCACTGTTCTGGATGGCGACGATGTCTTTTAAACTACCTCTGGATGCTTTTGATGCTAATGCACTGACTGTCATCTTTGGACCTAATACTAAAAGTATGATTGGGGGAATATCCATTGTTGGGGTTTTAGTGGCATTGGGATTTGGCTATCTGTTTCTAAAAGCCCATCTACAACGGGAAAGTATTATAAACTATTTTGTAACTTCCTTCGGATCAGTACCCAAATTTTTGGTCATTTTAATACTGTACATTGTTTTAATGATAGCTGCCCTTATCACTTTTTTTATGGTGGTTCCCGGGATTAGCAGCTTGTTTAATATGATTCTGGGGGGGATACCTTTATTAAATCTTTTGGTTGAACCGTTTATAGGGATGACTACCCAGCACTATGAAGCGGTATGGATCGAAAATGAATTCTATAAACAATTTATCAATACGATTGTGGTGACAACCGGGGTGGTTAGTATTTCGTTAACTGTTGCCACGCTAGCGGCCTATGGGATTGCCCGGACGCGATCAAATTTGGCGTTTTGGCTACTGATAATGGCACTTTGTTTCAGAGCGCTTCCTTATTCGACTTTGGTTACCGGATACCTGGCGCCATTTATCGAGTATGGATTATACGGCAAGCGATTTGGTGTTGTTATCGTATTGGTAGCCATAAACCAACCCTTTACCATATGGATGTTACGGTCATTTTTTATGAATATACCGCCAGAACTTGATGAAGCGGCGTTGGTAGATGGCTGTAATCGACTCCAGGCTTTCTGGAAAGTAATTATGCCTGTGATGTGGCCGGGTGTCATTACCACCGGACTGTTCTCCTTTTTATTGGCCTATAATGACTACATGGTGGCCATGCTGTTATTGGATGGTGATGCCAGAACCATGGTACCTGCCATTACCCAGTATTTTAATCGGGAAACGACACTTACTGATCAGGTGGAAGCCATTGCGGCGGCAGCCTCTATTACAGCACCCATATTTGTAATGGTGATGTTTTTTCAAAAGCAACTGGTGTCCGGTTTGACCCAGGGAGCAGTGAAAGGATAGCTGTTACTGTTGATGTATTTGAGTTTTGTGGCTACCGGAACTCATGGAAAAGGGATTACTCAATCTAAGATATGTCAAAGATTGAAGTGATTCCTTTTTTTAATTGGACGACAGTATTGAAAAAAATCTGGATAATTTGTTTTATCTTAAATTGTTAATACAATGGAGAAGATTCATTGAAATTAAGTGACAGGACCCATAGGCTAAATAAAGAAAGTATATTCATCAACGCCCATGATCATATGATGTTTGAGTATGCGATTCATCACGCAATGGGTGAGCAGGAGATATTCAAAAACAGATATGCACCAATATTACGCCAGGGAAGTATCAATGCAATTGTGACCAGTGTTGGAGGTAATTCTCCCTGTACCTGTAATTTAACAGATTATCTCGAATTCGGAAGTTTTGAACAGATTGATATGTTGAAGTTGGAAGAGGAAACCAGCGATTGTTTTAAAATTTGCCACAATGTAAATGAAATTGAAAAAACTATTGCAGCTGGTAAACTCGCGGTACTGTTAGCCTTTGAAGGTGCCAGGGCTATGGAAGGTCGGCCGGAAGAAGAAAGTCTTTGTTTACTGCGCACATTTCATCGATTAGGATTGAGGGTGAACTGTATTTGTGGTGGTGGTCGGACACAATTTGCTGATGGAATGGGAGAAAACAGGGCTAACGCGGGTTTAACGACTTTTGGTGTTAAATTAATCGAGGAGATGAACCGCATTGGAATGTTGGTTGATTTGACCCATATGACGGATCGTAGCTTTTTTGATTCGGTGGCGGTTAGTACCAAACCTGTTTTGGTGTCGCATATCGGTGTACGGGCGATTTGTGATACTTTACCCAATTTAAGTGATGAGAGAATTAAAGCTATTGGTGAGAATGGTGGTGTCATCGGTATGGAGATGGTCAAAACAGAGCTTAAAAAAGGCTCCCAGGAAACCGGTGAAGAAGTAAACTTTAATCAGGTGACTAAACATATTAACCATATCGTTGATTTGATAGGAATCGATCATGTCTGCATTGGACTGGATTATGATAATTTTGATTTAGTGCACAACATTCACCGTGCCATGTGTCCGACGCCAGGCTCAATCGAAGGGTTCTATACCGGCATACCCAAAGGTGACCACATGCTGGACCATCCTAATCATCCGGGACAGGCTGATACCATTGCTGAATATTTAGTTCAGGCTGGATTTTCAGATGAAGATATTAAGAAAGTGTTAGGTGGCAATATGATGCGCCTTTTTAAAGAAACATTAATTTAATTTGTTGGCCATGACTCAATTAGCAGCAGAATTTCACCAGACAAAGACTGTAATGGATTGTCACCAGGAAATTCTTGATGAATATGTGTACGAATTTCTAGCGAACGAAGCAGCCGCTACTAAAGGTGAAAAATGTGTTTTTGATGAAATATATCTGCCGGTTTTAAAAAAGCAGGGAGCCAACTTTATCAATTTATCAGTGGGTGGTGACCATGTTGCCCAGGTGATGTACAGCGCTTCGGAATTCCGATTTTGGGATGCCCATAAAAAACTGGATGTTCTAAATTCAGAGCTTGAAGCCGGTTGTCAGTCTTTTATCATTTGTCGAACCGCCCTGGATATTGAGCGGGCGATTAAAGAAGAAAAAGTGGGGATTCTGGCTACCATCAGCGGTGGCCGACCTTTAATGGGAAAACATAACTTAAATTTGCAAAGTTCTTTACGTAGTCTCTACCGGATGGGTTTGAGAGGACTGCAATTGACCGGAAATGGCAGAAATCGTCTGGGTGACGGTGTTGCTCAAAACCGTTCCAGAGGGCAACTGACAACATTTGGAGAAAAAGTTGTCAAAGAGGCAGATCGTTTGGGACTGGTGATTGATACGGCTCAGTTATCAGATGCTGGTTTTTATGATTTAATATCCATTACCAAAAATCCGGTCATCGATTCGCATAGCTGTGCCCATGCTGTTTGTCCACATCCTCGTAATATTGATGATCAACGCATAAAAGCCATTGCCGATCGTGGAGGCGTTATTGCTGTTAGTTTTTGGGCGGCACTAGTGAACCAGGAAAAAGAAGTACCTGATGGCAAAGACTTAATTCGGCATATTGATCATATCGTTGATCTCGTTGGAGTTGACCATGTGGCTTTAGGACCGGATTATTGCGCCTATCAGACACCCGTTGATCGTGATATTCTTAAAGGATTTGCTAATCTGGGACCGGATTACGGGGAATTCAATCGTTTAACACCGGTGCAAAGCGAAAAATACCCCGGGTATGTTGAAGGCATCTGGTATGGAATTAGAAAAAGCGATTACATCTCAGGTCCGGAAAATCACGAATCCTTTCCCGGAATAACCGAATCGCTGTTGAGCCATGGTGTTAGCGAAACTGAATGCCAGAAAATACTAGGCACTAATATGTTGAATGTTTACCGAGCAGTGTTGCACTGAATTATCTGTATTTTGTTATAATTAATGTCAGAACGAAATAGTAGGTAATTTGGGGACATGTATACACCTGAGAAAAGGTTATACTCTAAATACCAAATTGTTACGTGTACCCAAATTACCAGGTTGGCATCAATTAACGACATTTTCAGCCAGGCACTAATTAACCCATTAAATTAATCATTAAAAAAATCAAACGATGAAAAATATCGATATTAAAGAACGAGACGCGTTCGTAAAGTATGTCAACGAATGCCAATTGAAGGTTCCGGAAGAAGTCGCCCGATTATTTTTAGAATATACTATTGCTATCTGGGATTATAAATTGGTTGGCCTGATTTATAAGTTTTATGATGATGACTGTGTGATTCATCGGGAAGGTGGTCTTGAAATTACAGGTTTAGAGGCGACTTTTGGAGGTACCTTAAGTTTTATGGCTTCTTGCCCGGACTTAAAATTTGTGTTTTTGGATATCTTTGCCCAGGGAAATCAGAAAGACGGTTATAGTTTCGGACAAGCCATCTATTATGATGGGACCAATACCGGGCATAGTAGTTATGGTCCTCCCACCGGGAAAAATATTACAGAAGATGTTCCTTGTATCGGACTATGTGAATGTTTGGTTAAAAAAGTGAATGGTCGATGGAAAATTGTTGAAGAATGGCTGCTTAGAAGCGGTAAAGCCATGGATGAAATCTTTACACTGGATCAGGTCGAACCCGATCAGGTTGCTGGTGATGGACAAACAGAAAATGAATCAATTGAGGAGGGTTAAATGATCGCTGATATAAATATGGACCGAATTGATGAACTATGCGAAGCCATCGAAGCTGTTGAGTTAAAAAATGTCAAAGAGGTAGAAGCATTTGTTCGAAATTATACGACATTGATCTGGGAATATAAGATGATCGGTAAAATCTATGACTATTACCAACCTGATATCGAAGTGATCCGCGAGGATCGGATACTGATCAAAGGTGTCGATCAGGTCGTTGAAGATGCTACAGTTTTTTTAGCCGTATTTCCGGATATGAAAGTTGATATTGAAAACGTGATTGTTTCCGGTACCTCGGAGGATGGATATAAAATATTTCGCCGAATGCGATACAAAGGGACCAATAAAGGATATAGTCAATTCGGCCCTCCAACCGGTAAAAGTCTTGGAAATAACTGTCTGGCCTTGAGTATGTTTTATTTGAAAAAGATTGACGGATCCTGGAAAATTACCAGTGAAATGGATATGCGTAGTACAGAATGGATCGAAGAGACATTACAGGCATAATATGAGCAATTATCAGGAAATTAAAACGATTGTACGTGACTATTTTGAAGCCATGGAAAAGGCCACACCCGAAACAGTTGGTGATGTGCTGGCAACCTATACCCATGATGACTACTTATGGCGAGGTGTCTACCCGTTTCGGGAACAACAGGGGGCTGAAACCGTCGCCAAAAATTTCTGGAAACCACTTAAAAAGTCATTAACCCGCATGCAGCGCCGTCAGGATATTTTCATTGCCGGTATCAATGAACTCGGTGGCGAACAGTGGGTGATGAGTATGGGGAACTTTATGGGGCTGTTTGATGCTGATTGGTTAGGAATTCCCTGTACTGGAAAGATGGTCAATCTGCGCTATGCAGAGTTTAATTGTGTTGAAAATGGTAAGATTAAGCAAACCGGGATATTTATTGATATTATCGGTTTAATGGTTCAGGCTGGGGTTTACCCCTTACCTCCTTCAACAGGTGTTTATTTCAATTATCCGGGTCCCAGGGATCATAATGGCCTCCTGTTTCAAGATGCTCCGAAGGCAGAAAGCGAAACAACTCTGGCTTTGGTTAATCGGATGATTGACGATCTGAGTCAATTGAATGAAAGTGGTGCAATGGGTTGCCCCCCCGAAATCCTGGAAAAAACCTGGTCCAAAGATATGATCTGGTATGGTCCTGCAGGTGTTGGTGCATCCTATACTATTCCGCGCTATCAACAACAGCATCAATTGCCATTTCGTAATAATCTAGAGGATAAAAAATTTGTGGGCCACGCATGTCGTTTTGCAGAAGGAAACTTTGCCTGCTTCTTTGGCTGGCCGAATCTTTCCAACACACCTCTTGGTGGCTGGTTAGGATTGCCCGGTGGGAAAGTGAATGCAGAGATGCAGGTGGTGGACGTTTATAGCCGTGAGGGTGATAAACTGTCTGAAAACTGGATATTGATTGACATTCCCTACTGGCTGAAACAACAAGGTCTGGATGTGCTGGATCGTACACAGAAGATATTAAATCCGACTTTGTAATTGGTGTCTGCTCAGGAAGTAATCAATACAGGGACAGGTACTCGTTACGTGTCCCCTGAATTAACGGTTTTAAGGCAACCAAAACGGAACAATCGGTTTTTCGATCAGACACTAATTATTAATAGCAATTCGTCAAACGAGGGCGTTTAAAAAAATGGCCGCAGGAATAACATGTATCCCTGTTTTTTTATCCAGATAGTGAAACTTGTTGTCTAAAGTAACCAAATATTTTTGTGTAATTTTAAGTCGATCTCCAAAATAGGTAAGTGCCTGGCTGTGTTCTTTTTTTAACTTACATTCGACCAGAAACCATGGGGCTTCCCCCCAGGTTACTAGAAAATCCACTTCACGTCTTTCCCTATCACGAATATACCAAAGTTTTGTCTTGATGCCAAAAACATGATAATAAAAGTCACAAAATTTGAGTAAATGTGAAGCAACCATATTTTCAAAACGTTGACCTTCATTTTCAACTTCAGACCAATCCCATAAATAATATTTCGACTCCTTTTTTAAAGCTCTTTCCAGACGATGGTGATACGGCATAACTCGAAAGCAGTAATAGTTTCGACACAACAACTCCATCCATTGAATGATTGTTTTAGGACTGGTTTGAACATCTTCAGAAAGGGATGAAAGCGACAAGGGCGATGCAACTCGCCTGGGGAGAAGAGCACCCAATAACTCAACCTGGGATAATAGTTTTACTTTTTCAGAATCACGGATATCTTCCCTGAATATTCGTTCAAATCTTTCATTTTGCCATCGTAATAACGTGCGCTCACTTCCTTCGAGCAAAGGTTCCGGAAAACCGCCAAATTTAAACAATATTGATAGATCCTCAGGCTTTTCAGGAAAATTGAGCTTGTGTAGATACTTAGGAATTTCAGTTTTAGTTAAGCCGCTACCAGTGATTTCATTTAAAGAAAAGGGATGAAGCACATGATAGTGGTATCGCCCCATTATAGAATCACCGGATGATCTATATATATTCAACTTAGATGATCCTGTAACAATAATTTTTTCTTCATTGGTCCGTGTGTCCCAAATCCCTTTTATTAAATTTTTCCATTGATCATATTTATGAATTTCATCAAAAACAATCCATTCAGTATTAGGGGGCCATTGTTGCTTTGTTATCTCAATTTTGTGTTTTGGATTATCCCAATTTAAGTAGATATGGTTGTTGTCGTTCTCAGTTAAATAGCGTGAGAGAGTGGTTTTTCCAACTTGTCGTGGGCCACCGATAAATACCATTTTTTTAGAAAGATCTTCCCGCAGGAAGTCCACCAGGTATCTTCTTTTAATATGACAAAAATAACCTAAAGGTAATATTTGTCAATACAATTTTTACCTTCAGGTTATTTTTGTCTTGATTATGTACTGATTGATGTTTCAGATCGCATTAGTTCGGTGTTACATAAAATTCTCTGCCGGTTAGCAAAGGCTTGCAAATCGTTAACAGGTCCCTTAGAATTTCTCCGGCAATGCCTGTAATTATTCCCATCAATACTACTACGGTAGCACTAAAAACCATAATTTAAATGTGAAAAATCTTTGTGCGGATTTGAGATCCTTCGGTTTCCTATAAATGAACTTGAATTTTATGCCTTTAAAATCAATCTGTTACCAATTATCATCTCGACGAAGTATGAGGAGAGATCTTTTTTATCTCAAATTAACTCTAATTGTCATTCTGAGCCTGCGAAGAATCTCTATCTCCGAGCGATAAGATCCTTCGATCGAAGCTGCAAGTTTCGCTTCTCATGCTCAGAGTATCGCAATTCAGTGCTCTAGGATAACATACACGACAAGTTCATTGCCAGCATCTTACCGGGAACCGGTTTGGGCAACTGTTAATGAATTTGAATTTATTACAAATGATTACAGTGTATTACAGAAACCGTAGGATGGACCTGGGTCATACGCCCATCTTTTTCAGCGTGGGCAAAAAAACTGCCCACGTATCCAAGCAAGTTCGTTGCGAACATTTCACAAATTATTCATGCTGAAACTCAAATGACAATCTTAAAGTGAGCCTTTTATATAGTGTTAAGTTAGCGGACCAGTTATTACGTTTCCCTTTATTTGATCTGGTTCGGAAGAAATAACTTTAAATACTCATGTTTATAGTTTCTGTGGTTTGGTAATCCAATATTTATTGAAATAATAAAAATGTGTTTTTCTTGACAGGAAAATGGTTTTCTACCTAAATATTACCATGATTATGATTTGTAAAATATTTTGAACACGTATTCAATATTCAGCTTGAAAGTGGAGAAAGCTAATGACAATTAAAGAAATGCTTGAGGAAAGAGATCAACTGGTTGAATATGTCAACACTTGTGAGTTAAAAACACCCGCAGAGGTGGCTAAACTGTTTAAAGACTACACCCGAACCATCTGGGATTTTAAGCTAGTTGGCCGGATCAATGATTTTTATTGTGATGATATTATCATCAATCGGGAAGGGGGATCCGACCTGGTAGGTGCTAAACAGGTTTTTAAAGATACCCTGCATTTGATGGCTGCTTTTCCGGATTTAAAATTAAAATTCATTGATATATTTGCTGAAGGCAATGAGGAAGAGGGTTATCATTTTGGCCAGGCCATCTATTTTGATGGCACTAATACCGGATACAGTAAATATGGTCCTCCTACCGGAAAACCGTTGACAGATGGTGATGTATGTTTGGGGTTGTGCGAATGCCGTGTGGAAAAAGTGAATGGTAGATGGAAAATTGTCGAGGAGTGGGTGACCAGAAGTTCTGCTGCAACTGAACAGACCATGCGAATGGATCAATTACTAGAGATGGGGGAAGAATAATGTTAGCCGATATCAACGCGGATAAAATTAAAGAATTATCAGAAACAATAAAGAATATCGATCTTAAGGATAAATCGGACGTCAAAGCATTTGTGACAAACTATACCGCCTTGATTTATAATCATCAAATGGTTGGATTGATCTACGATTTTTATGATGAGAATATAGAAATTCTCAAAGAAAATCGGATTAGATTGAAGGGAATTGAGGCCGTGGTACAGGACAAACAAGTATTGTTAGCAGCCTTTCCTGATTTGAAAGTTAAAATTGAAAACATCATTGTTTCAGAAGATGGAAATGGTGGATTCAAAATATTCAGACGCATGCGCTATGAGGGAACCAACAGCGGATATACGAAATTTGGGACTCCCACTGAAAATAGTTTGGGGAATGCATGTTTAGGATTGAGTATGTTCTATATGGATAAAAAAAGCGGGAACTGGAAGATTACCCATGAGATGGATATGCGAAGTACCGAGTGGATGGAAAAAACGATGTCAAATGAATGAATTTAGATTAGTATCAATTACCTGTTTCAACCGGACCTGGGCTTGTAATCTTTTTTGATTGATAATTGGAAGATATGTAAAAACTTTTAACTGAGATTATTTGTCTTATATTTCAATGATTTGATGATTTCTTAATTGATTTCCAACTACTTGCCTTTATGAATATTAGCCATTGTCGTATGATGAATGGTGGATTGTTGGAGACGATACAAACGCAATTATATTTTTATTGACAAGCAGAATCTGCTTAAGTATAAATAATATAAGTTATTTGAATACGTATTCACAATATAATTTCTGGATTGGAATCGGTAGTTTTTTATTGAGACATTCCTTTAAATAAAGCTATCTGCCCATTGTTGTAAGCAAGAGTTTTGTGTTCATATATGTTTAGAGCAGTTTTTAGAAAATTAAAGATATGGAACGAATTCATATAGCTTGTTGATTTGGGTAGATTGTCTGTTATTTTATTAATGATATTTGTTAGGTAAATAGTAACAGTTGTCATTTAAATATGCATACGCATTCAAGTATTTAATTTCATTAACTATGGTTCGAGAGAGAAATTCAAAAAAACAGGAGAAGTAAGATGAAAAAAGTTCAATTGTTTTTAATTAGTACTATCACGCTGTTCTTATTAGCGATGAGTGGACCGATGATGGCAGCTGACATGTTACCTGCCGCCTTAAAAGCAGGTAAACCTTATAACGGAACAGCAATTGATGTATTTTTATGTTGTCCAAAAACTGGTCAGTTTCAACAATGGTATAATTTTACACCGGAATTTACCAAGATGACAGGTATTGATGTTAAATATCACTGGCAACCCTGGGGAAATGCCCAGGAAAAAATAATGAATGAGTTTGTATCTGATACAGGTGCATTTGATGTCATGATTTTTCTTGATGCCTGGGGACCGGGTTACCAGAACTACTTAGAACCTTTAAATAAATATATCGCACGTGATGGGCTAGATATTGGCAATTGGCCACCAGCCTTTATCAATGGTGCAACTTATGGTGATGAAGGAAATATTTACGGTATGCCGGTTCGGGGACATGCCCAATTATTGTTTTACCGGGCTGATATTTTTGATAAGCTTGGTTTAAAAGCTCCTAAGACCTTTGCAGAATTGGAAACTGCCAGTAAAAAAATTACTGCTGAAACAGATATGCATGCCATGGCATATTATTACGGACGTGGTTCTCAGGCCCAAAATTTAATGGTTTGGATGACTTATCTTTGGGGTAACGGTGGAGATCTGTTTGACAAGAATTGGAAGCCGGTTTTTAACAGTGCTAGAGCTATTGAAGCGACTAAGCGTTACACCGGGATGTTAACTGATTTGAAAGTAGTTCCTCCCAATGCAATCAACTATGCAGAAGGTGAAGGCCGAAAATCTGTGATGCAGGGTGAATCTGCTATGACAATCACATGGTGGTGGGCCTATGCGAATATGACTGATCCTAAAAAAGCGCAACCGGAAGTGGTTAAAGGACTAAAATTTGCCTCAGTTCCAAGTTGGGAAGGTCGTGGAAGTGGTACTTACGCGCTTTCAATGCCTTTGGGTATGGCTGCTAATTCAGATTCCAAAGATGCCAGTTGGGAATTTATCAAGTGGATTAGTAATAATAAAGATCTGCAGAAGAAGATCGCCCTGGATACCAATTTTCC
>Ga0233437_1003483_pt1 | contig 20587 bp, 11 predicted proteins | sample SI_122_August201_FD_182714 | JGI IMG/M metagenome (GOLD analysis project Ga0233437, IMG submission 182714) | Seawater microbial communities from Saanich Inlet, British Columbia, Canada - SI_122_August2016_200_MG | ecosystem: Environmental > Aquatic > Marine > Inlet | place: Canada: British...
TGGCGGTAATGAGAATAACGCTTAAGGTTCTCACAACCCCCTGACGATCCATCCAGGATGCGATCAAACCGGGGATGATGTAACCAATGGTATAGAAATCCCAGCCCAGAGCCTGAAACTCAACAGTCAGATAATTTCTTGAGATATAGCCAAAGAAAAATCCCAGGAGCAGCGAGAGCACGAGGCGGCGTTTGCCATAGATCAGTAGAAATTGGGATAAGCCCTGGACAATCAGAAAAACTAGAATTGAAATAGTGAAAGTTGCCACAATTCGTAGTGGATCGTGGAGATACATGGCGATATAACCGGGTACAATGATACCACCTGCAGTTACTCCCAACCATTCCGTTAACCAGAGACTCAGAATAATGCCTAGGCCGATGGCGATTTCAATCATGAGTAGTTCTCATATTTCTTAACCACAGAGAGCACAGAGGGCGCAGAGATAACAATATGTCTTCTTGCGCTGAGCATATTCCCTTGGTTGTGAGTCATGCTCAGGTGCCATTCTGAGCATGTTGAAGTATTCTCAATATTTTCTCTAACCTCGAAGGGCGCAGAGGATGATAATTCGTAAAGCAGTGGGGATTTGATCATTTTCAATTGTGAACCCGATATTTTCTTAATTCGTCAAGAATTTGAAAGCCACTCCCCACAATATTTCCAATACCGAATATCAGCGTATTCCCCTCTTGCGAAAGTAATTTTTTAGCGAAAACAGAAGCTTTTTGATTTTCTGAGAACTGTTCAACTCGTCCCTTAACCTTTGAAAAGTAGGGTTTCTCAAAACGTTCCATTTTATTACCACGCACAAAGAGGGAATCTGGCTTGATATCTTTAAGAATCAATTCTAAAAGTTGAGAAGTACGATTCACCCGATCTGAACGGGTGTTCAAAAATGCGCAGGTATGCTCGTGATCAAGACTGGGATGCTCCTTGATCATGTTCCAAATCGTTTTGGTAGACTGGGGATCATTGGCTGCAAAGGCATTCACCAGGGAGAAGTGGCGACCATCCATTTCCAGATCCCAGATCCGTAAGGCTCCAGGATCAGGTTGAGCTTTACGCATCCCCTCCAGCGCTTGTTCTCTGGAAATACCAAGGGATTCGCAGACGGCTATTGAGAGAGCCACGTTTTCGGGGTGCTCAATATGGTTAAAACCCATCATATCTTCATGGCTAACACCATGATCAGTGACAGCATTCACTTCGGTGCCTCGTTTTGCAGCAACCTCATTAAAAATTTCCAGTTTGTCCTGCTCAGCAGTAAAAAGATTTCCTTTGAAGGGAATGGTATTGGATAAAGACATGGCAATGTCGCGGAGACGATAACCCATTTCTTCGACATGGTCCAAACGGGCATTTGTGATGACACTGTGAGTTGATTTCACCATATGCTGCTCGGTGATCCACTGGTATTGCGGTTGCACAGCCATGCATTCCAGAACAACTGCCTGGGGGCGAAACTGTCCGAAATAACGTAAGAATCGAACTTGTTCACCAATACTGGGTTTCTGAAGCCGGTGAATTTTACGATCTTTGCCCTCTAAATCCAGGATACGAGGATCTGATCCTGTAGTCTTTCCAAGGACAGAAAAACCGGCCTCCCTGAGACCCGCACAAATGAGTCGTGTGACACTGGATTTACCTCGGGTTCCATTGATATGTATGCGGATAGGGATTCGTTTAAGGGCGCGGAGATGAACCCACCACTCTCCAGTGAGAGCAGCAATCACCGATAAAATCATGATAAACAAAGAAAATACAACAACATCCATAAGTAGAAACTTCTCCCTGAGCTCCTTCCAACTTCACCCAATTTCGAGGACAAAATATAGTTTTCACAGAATGTTTAGTAAGATTGAAAAGGAGGATTTCCTTGAAGACATAAAAATGTCATTTATGCAACTAGCTGGGAAGGTTGGGATTAGCTGATCTCTGAGCCTTTTGAAAGGCAAGGCTGATCAATTGTGTTCACACCTTGGATTAGCTGTTTCACCTCCAGACAAGCCCAGCCGCCGGAAGGACAGGGTTCACTCCTGTCTGAATGCTCAGTGTTCTGAAGTGGTTGATATTTTTGTTCCCGGAGCAGTCGAAAACCGATCACTGAGCTCGTCGGGGCGAGGTTGATCGATAGCACCTTACAGATGTAGACGTAACCAGCCATTCTCAAACCAAGTCTGCAAGCTCATGTTCTGCTCCTATGATCATAAGTTTTGGTGATGACAGTACGTATGTAATGAAATGCTCATTCTCAGCCCTTTTCTGAGAATAATCCTGAAGCTTCATCACCTGAATATTGATCTCCCTGCCTATAATATCAGCTGCATCCCCCAACAGACCACTAAGTTCTCTCAAACCGATATTTCCAATTATAAAAAGATCAATATCGCTGTCTGCACAAATTGATCCACTGGCTATAGAGCCAAAAACAAATGCAAATTGGATATCTGCAGGCTTCAGTCTGGTCAGAAGAATGTCCCGGAGACCAACTGTTTTCAGTGTGAGCGAGTGGATCTCTGGGTACAACGGATGATCCTTGTTTGCTGAGTAATAGGTCCGATTGCCATCGATACGTTTAATAACCAGTGCGTTCCTCAAAAGCTTTTCAGCTTCCTGCCGGACAGTTCCGATTGTGAACCCGGATTGCCGTTCGATTTCGCGTAGATGGAGTTCATGATCATGGATACCAAACAGGAGCCTAAAGAACTCCGCTCGGACTCTTGATGAGAGTATTTCAGCGAGCATATTCATATCAACCTTCGTATGGTTTAAACATACACATGAATGGTATTACCATACAATATATATTTCACAGTCTTGAATAATAAATAATAAAATATATGGGAACTCTAAGATTTCCTAATCACGTAATAAACATCTATTTATCATAGATTCATCATCGCAACGCTTAGAAAAATAAATGATGCCCACATACAACCCACGGAGAAAGGTTGAATCCGAGTCGGTCAAGGCTGTTAAAACGTACATTATGTTGAGATGAGTGTGTTTTTACCTCAGAGTGGATTATGGCTGGCCATCAATTGGCTCATTATTACAAAGATTTTTTAGATTATTGTTGGGATAATATATGAATACTATTCTCGATAATGGGGATATTATGTGATTATTAATTTCTTTTAGCGGGATAATATATGAATATATTATATTGAGATCGGGATAATATGAGATTAAGGATGGGCAAATAAATGAATAGACGCTGGCTTTTCAAAGATTTGAAATCACATATTTCAAAAAAACATATCACTCTATTGATCGGTGCCAGACAAGTCGGGAAAACGACCCTGTTAAAGCAATTGCAGAAAGATGTGCAGCAGTCAGGGCAAAACACTCACTATATCACTCTGGAAGATCCTCAATATCTGGAGTTACTAAATGAGCATCCTGATAAGCTCTTTGACATCATTCCTCCTGTTCGTGACGATAAGAAAATGATTCTTTTTATAGACGAGATTCAATATCTAAAAGATCCATCCAACTTCTTGAAATATCATTTTGATAAACACCAAGCAATGCTCAAGATGGTCGTTACGGGATCCTCTGCATTCTATGTAAATGAAAAGTTTAAGGACTCTCTCGCCGGAAGAAAACGTATCTTTACACTACCGACATTGACATTTCCGGAATTTTTACAATTTCAGAGCCGAGAGGAACTCATCCAATATGTCAACTCAGGTTCTCTCCCTTTGCTACATCAGACGGAACTGGATCGAAAGTTGAATGAATATCTCATCTATGGCGGTTACCCCGATGTAGTTATAGAGCCTCAGTTAGATGAAAAACAGGCGGTCTTAAAAGAACTCTCTGACTCCTATGTTAAGAAAGATGCGCTGGAGGCAAAACTTCGATATCCTGATATCTATTTGAAGCTGCTGAAGCTCATCGCTGGTCAGCCCGGATTGTTTAATGCAAATGAGGTTGGGAACGACCTTAAGATAGACAGAGTGACTGTTGAGGCTTATCTACAGGTAATGCGCAGGTCCTTCCATGTATCACTAGTCACACCATTTTCACGCAATGCAACAAAAGAGTTGCGCAAAATGCCAAAACTTTACCTGAATGACCTGGGTCTCCGAAATTATTTCGTGAACGACTTCTCACCAATTGCAACCCGGAAAGATAAGGGAGATCTGCTTGAGAATTACGCGTTCCGATTATTTCTAGATCATTATTCGCTGGATGACATAAAGTTTTGGAGAACTCAAAAAGGGCAGGAAGTCGATTTCGTTATTGCAGAAGAAAAAGCTTATGAGATAAAATTTGATCGAAGTGGCTATGACCCCTCAAAGTATCAATACTTTAAGAAGAAATATCCTGGGATACCCCTAACACCTATCCACAAGAAAAACATTTTAGAGTTATCTATTTAATCCGCTTCTAGCTCTACCGGTATACCATTGTGTAAAATGGCCAAGCTTCCGAGGCCAATTCTTGGCTTTTGATGACTTTTGTTGGCCATTTATGGCTAAAAGACTTGGCCATAGATCAAAATTAAGAAACCCATAACTAATTGATAGTTAAGGGCTTATCTTTGTACATCCGTCTTCGCTTTCAGCTATGACGGGACAGGCCGTCTCCCCCTACGCTACACGAGCTACAGCGGGACAGGCAGGATTCGGCTACGTTCGTTGAACTACGCCGCAACAAGCTCGAACCTGGAACCAATTTATTAAGAGTCAATTCATTTATCTTAATATGCTAAGCCGTTGCACCTGTGTCGTTGAGGGGGTCGCTAAGCGGACTAAATAAATGCCACTGGGTAATTCGGTGCCATTAGCGCTGGTACCTTTCCACTGAATCCGGTGACCACCGACAGCACAATGAGTATCCACCAGCGTCGTGACAAATTTGCCCTGAATATCAAAAACATCAACCTTAGCATGGCTAGAGTCAAACATGTGGATGGTGATCATGGTCCCAGCATTAAATGGATTGGGGTAAACCTGGATCAGCTCAGGAGTTTGTGGATGAAAATGATCCACCACTGAAACCCAGGGATCCGATATATGGCTGCCCGGTGTACCAGGACTCCCATTTTCAGGAGAATTCACGCTTAATCCCGTGAATGTCCACTCCTCTACTGCATAGCTGGGACCCCCATTGAGTATACTGGGTATTCTTTGAGCAAAACTATTTTCATACCAGATTGAGCTTACACCAGCCAGCCCAAAAGCGTCTATGTAAGCGCCTCCTGACGAGTGAAGTTGGTAGACATCATTACCATTACCATTGATAGCGCTGGATTCCTGGTCTGGAGCAGCATAGCCCGCTGCCGCCATTCCAGCAGCTGAATTCGCCATGACCCATGAATTATGGGCCTCCAACATTGTGCTGGCGGGAATCTGTAACACCTGGTATGGGTCAGCCCCATTGCTGCCACGCCATATCTGGAAATTTCCGATGTCTAAAGACTCATCGGTGACGTTGGAGATTTCAAGAAATTTTGGCTGTCCACCACTGCGGTTTCCGTCCATGACTTCGCTAATAATCAGACCAGGTATGGCTGAAATCTGATCATTGGGCAGAATGGTTAAAACAAAACTATCATTCCCACCCACTGAGGCAGAGTCACCTCCAGAAACATTGGAAATACGAAAGATGAAGGTTTCTTCCAGTTCAGTCAATTCATCATCATTAATTGTGATTTCCAAAGACTGCAAATCACTGCTTCCAGCCGGAAAGGTGATAGTAGTATTCGTAAAATTAATAAGATCATTAAGGTCACCCGTACCACCCGTGAGACTGACTTCACACTGGGTCGCCAACTGCGGGTCAGCATTGATGATGGATAACTCCAGTAAAACTGAGTCACTACTCTCCTCGACACTAAGACTGTTGCGTGAAAAATCAATTCTGGTGTTGCTTGACAACTGGGAACTGAAGATGGATTCTGCCCATTCGGGGTGATCAATAAATGGATTGCGATTTCCCTGATAGCCAAAGGCTACCTCATTACGATTTTGCTCAAAAGCATCGACTGGATCCTGGAGGTGCCATTGAATCAAGGTGGATAATTTTCCAAAGGTAGGCTGATAGGTGGCAGTTCCGGTAATATCTACAAGCTCCAGATCGTAGAGCGAGTTATCTGAATGATAACCCGGGTCATAGCGCACCACCATATAGAACATCATACGGGCAATATCCCCTTTTACTTCGGGACGGGGCTCCCAACTATCGCTATCGTAATTGCATCCAGTCGCTTCCACATGCGCTACCCCCCCATTGTCAAAGTCCAGAGTACTACGACTGGAATTCACACTCTCATCGCAAGGGCGAAGATGATGAATATCGGTATAGGCTGTATCGATCTCATCAGGAAAACCGTGGGATTTTGACCAGACATGCTCGCGATTCCAACGGTTGCTCCCTGTCGTGCTGCTTTCGCCACTATTTTCCATTTTTGCCTGTGATCGTCCAGTGTAGAGTAAAATCACGTTTTCAGCATTATCAGGATCTTCATCAGTTTCCTTGAGGATATCCCAGACATCGGTTGCGGTGGAAGTATAGGGATATTTCACATGATCGCTGATGATGTCATGCAGGGCGGTCTTGAGTTCAGGTCCATTCAAATCCTGGGCAGAGTCGTAGTAGCCAGTTGGAATCTGAGATAACAAAAAGGTTGGCAGGAATAAAATGAGGGATGATAAGCGTTTGAGATGATTGTTTATAACGAACATGTGGGAATACCCTTCATTTTATCGGAGCAATTGGTTGTCTGATGCTCAAATATGGTGTGGGGTCAATATAAATAAAAAGCAGGCGATTGCCTGCTTCCTAAACATCAACATATAATTTTAATTAGTGTCTGTCTTTAAACTCCAGTTTCTGTATTAGATTCACAGATTTCAGATCGTCACCCCGAGCGGAGTCGAGGGGCTATTATTTTGTATCACAGTATGTTATCCCTCGACTCCGCTCGGGATGACGACCAAGAAACAACAAGTAAAACATCGAAAAAAGACTTTATGGACAGACACTAATTAGTCTATCGAATGAGTGTGACTCTCTGTAATTGAGTTTCGTGGGGGCTGCTTAATTTTATCAGGTATATCCCCGAAGGTAGAGCTTCACCTTGCTCATTGGTCCCATCCCAGGACACAGAATAGGCACCTGGAGTGGAAGCATTTAGAACTTGAGTATTTAATAGTTCTCCCTGAATGTCATAAACTTGCATCTTGATGAATTCCGCATTTTCGTTTAGCTGAAAACTAAGCGTCACTTCAGGGTTAAATGGATTCGGGTAGGCCGGGTATAATGTCAAATTGTCAGGAATGTTATATAGCTCTTTATCGATAGAGACTGGGTCATATTGTGTTACCTGGAGATCATCGATGATGAGATGTCCTGCCTGATTATCATTGACGATACGCATCTTCACGGAGCTGGAGGTATCATCCAACGTAGCTGAAAAAAGTGTATATGTCGCACCGACATTGTAGCTGTGGGTACTGACCATTTCAAAGGCAGCCCCATTGGTGGATTTCTGTAGCTGAAATTCATCTGTTGGGGCACCATTGCGTTGATAGTAGTAAAAGGAGAGTGTACCCAGTGTGTTCACGGGTGGTGTGGTAATTTGGGCACCCGGCTGATCATCATTGATGGCCAGACACCTTATGCCGCTGCGAGGTGTACCAAGGGTAAAACCACCGGCCTGATAGGCATTCCAGACTCCACTTTCAAGGGTGACTGCTCCATTCAAAAAACTTGAGCTGCTGCCAAACTCGAAATCCTCAATAAAGTGTGCGACTGGATCTTCGTCTGCGGGGGGAGTCGTGATAGAAAGGGTCGCTTCAGGAGACTCTCCATCGTCATTAAATGCAGATACAGCAAAATTATACGTCGTTAAAGCCTCTAACTGTGTCACGGGGTGATCATTAACATTGGGTCCCAGGGTCACAATTCGAGCACCATCCTGATATACATAAAAACCCAGCTCATTATTGGCATTATCAGTCCAGGCCAAAGCAACAACTGTTGCGCTAACATCTATTGCTAAAAGGTCAGTGGGAGCAACAGGTGGCTCTGGTGGATCACCCCAGATGAGATCGGCATAGGTTGGATGATCTACAAAGGGGTTGCGATTGGATTGGACATAATTATAAATGTCATTATTTCTATCAATTTCTTTCTGACTTACAGGGTCCCCGGCGTGCCACTCCAGCATCATATCTAGAGCCCATGCTTCAAGTTGTGCGCCATTAACCATTGGACTGCCTGGCCAACTGCTGTCCTCATTCAAATAGCGGGTGGACATGTAGAAATAAATTCTGGAAAAGTCGCCTTTATAGGCGTCAATGGGTTCAAAGACCGTTCCCGAATAGCCGGGATAGGTGTTAGGTCCCCTCTTGCTCCCATTCTGGGAAGTCCAGCTGGGACTGTCTACTTCACCATAGGGATAATTGCCACGCTGGCCATTCACATAGCCATCACTGGGAACCACATGAAAAATATCGGTGTTCATGGGAGCCACATCATTAAACCAGCTTTTTGGCCAGGAGTGTTCACGATTATAGCAATCCCCTTCAGCGCCATAGTTTCCGCATTGATCAGTGACAAAGGTGAATTCATAGGGTGGTGTACCATCAGGTATATCTGAGTACATATCCCAGACTTTACCATTGGGTTTGACATCGGTGGTTTGATAATGGGTCCAGAGGGAGGTGTAGCTTACTACGGTATGATTATCAATTATATCGTGGAGTGCTTCGTGTAGGGCTGTACCATTTAATCCAGAAGCATTATTGTAATAACCATCAGGGATTTGTGCCCAGAGGCTAGTAATTGAGAGTGTAAGTATGACAATTATGTGTTTCATGTACCGTCCTATCATATGGACGGCCAAGATAATCCCATGCCCACCTATTAGAAGTGAGAATTGTCAATTTGTGTATCAGTATCCGTAGGGACGTAGCATGCTACGTCCCTACGGATACACAATCATTTACCGAAGTAGTGTCACCCTCTGAATCTGTACATTATTTCCTGAAGACAAACGCATGAAATAAATACCTGATGAAAGATTTCCGCCGTTCCAGGTTAGTGTATAGGTACCAGGTTCTGTGATCCCATCATGAAGGGTTTCCACAAAGCGCCCATTGACATTATACACCTGCAGAGACGTTGCACGCAACGTCTTGTACACCTGTGTAAACGAAACCGTTGTTTTCGGGTTGAATGGATTGGGATAGACAGCATGGAGGGAAACATCAGATAGTTTAGAATCTTGTCCGGCATCTTTAACAGCCACATCAATCACAGCATGCCGACTCACCCTCCCACGATAGTCGACATCGGACAAACGATAGCTATAAGTCTCGCCTACAATCACCTGCTTGTCGATATAGGAGTAATCATTTCTAGTTGATGTAGACCCTTGACCCAAAAGAGCAGGAGTAGTTGCAAATGAGGTGATTTCTTTCCATTTGCGGTCAGACGCAGTCTGACCCTTACATCTCTCTATGACAAAACCTTGGTTCTGGATCTCTGAATCTGTAACCCAGTTCAGTATCACTTCAGCATGTGTGGATGTTGCAAACCATCGGGACAACTCCACAGGAAGAGATTGATCTACCCAATTCGAATTATCTCCACCATTGGCTTCTCCCGGAGTGCCTATACTTGAGCTGGCTACAAGCCATTTAGAGTCATCAATGATTCCTACAACCGTATTTCCAGTGTAATATTTTACCTTTGCTGAACTAGGACCGGATACTGTGGCAGCAGGATGGGTAACTGCCATATCATGAATGATTTCATCACTGGCATTTCTAATTGCAGCAACATCATCTCCATCTGAATTAGCAAAGGAACCTGAAGTACCCCCCCAGGGTCCAGTATCAACAAGGAAACTGGTGTTATTGACACCCAGGATCACCGATTTATCAGTAAACGTAGTGTCCTCGCCACCTGCAGTAGTGATGGTTCCATCGATATCACCACTATTGTAAATGACAATAATGGTACCACTTGCAATTTCGCCGAGAGCTGAGTGAGTAGTAAATTCAGCAATAGAGTGCCAGACCCCATCATCATTATCTCCTAACTCCCAACCACGTAAATCAACACCCTCATCGATGACTAATAGCTCCACCCACTCTTTGCCACCATCAGAGCCTTGTGACATTTCATTAATGATTACACTCTGAGCTGACACAGAAACATGAGTCCAAAGTATAGTTGATAGTGCAACCAGCAATCGTTGCATAGCGATTCCTCCCAAATTGATTAATTGGATAATCTGATGAATATCAGATTGTGTGTAAGCATTTATAAGAGGTGGTTTGCTGCCTATCAGGCTAGAGGTAAAATTGATTAATTATAGTGAATATGCAAGCGATTATTTTTACATATTATTAAATTTATAGCACCGCGGTTGACAAAACCTGTTTTCAGCGAGTGTCGGGAGCCAAACAAGTTTCAAACTCAGGCATGGGTCGAAACCAGTTTAGTTGACTAAACCTGGATTTGAAGGGACATAAATTGAAAATGCCTCGATATTTCCGAGGCATTTTGCATTTAAAGGTATCCGTGAAACCGGAGGTTAAAACATTCGCGCCATTCGAGTAATTAGCAGTTTCAGCTTTTTGATTATGACCCTGAGAAACTCACCTTATCAAAGACCATGGTAGGTGTTCTAAAGGATGAATGGATCCAGGGATCATTACCAACTTCTATGAGATTCATAAGCAGATCATTATAATTACCTGAAATGTTCATCTCGGTAATTGATTTGACCCGCTTGCCGTTCTCAATCAACCAACCAGCTACACCCAGAGAAAAATCCCCGGTAGTGCCATTGGCGTTGCCACCTAACCAATCAGTAACCAGGATGGCTCGATCCAGGCCGGCTTCAATCTCAGCCCCGGAACGTAAACCAAGTTTCATAATTAGATTTGAAGCACCACTGGCATTTGGTTTCCAGCCCAGCTTGTTGCCATAATAGACATCGGTATAGTAGTTATTCAAAACCCCCTTGGTGAAGATGGGCATCGATTTGGCGGCCAGTCCATCACCATCATAATAGCGACTTCCCAGTCCACGCACGATGGATGGTTCATCGGTGATGGTCAGTAGATCTGAGCCCACTTGTTGACCCTTACGATCAGCCAGAAAAGAATTCTTCTGTTGAATAGAATATGCACTTAAAGGTCTCATCAAGCGCCAGAGTAAACTAGCAGCATTTGAATTCTCCAGGAGCAGCGGCATGGTTTCAGAAGCGATTTTTTCAGCACCCAACCTATCCTGGGTTCTGGCCAGGGCTTCATTGGCTGTTTGCTCAGCCCCTACCAGGTCATCCAGATGGCGAGCACGATAGTAGCGCCAACCCTCAGGTTTTTTATCACCTTTGCCTTGTAAGGAAACTGACACACTCTGGGAAAAGGAAGTAGACTCCTTATGACCTTCAAATCCATTTGAGGCGAGTTGATAAGATTCGCTATGATTGTCAGAGAAACCTGAAGCCACAGAGTTGATGCGCTCATCCTTGCCTTCCAGATAGGCACCCAGTTCTTTGGCGCGATTCTGACGTTCTTCAGCAGTGATATCACTCTGACCGGAATCATTCAAGTCCAGATCAACTTTGGACTGTCCCTCATAAAATTCAGGATCAGCCAACTTACGAAACTCATCTTTCTCCAAATACCCTGTTAAATCCACAGCGTTGGTGAGAAATTTTTCAAGGGATCCCTTACGTAGATCATTGGTAGAGTGACTTGAATAACGACCCCCAGCAAAAACCTCAATCCACATTGACTGCTGGGTTGATTCTTTCAGAGTTTCTACTTTGCCATCACGATAATCCACTGATACGGAGCGGCTTTGGCGAATACCCAGTGCAGACTGACTTGCACCCAATTGTTTGGCTTTTTTCTGTACCCAGTATCCCAAATCTAAATAGCCATTTTTTTCCATAATTAACCCCTACCTCCCACTGTGATGGATGAGACCAGCACGCTGGGCATTCCTTGTGAAACAGGGACTCCCTGACCATTCTTACCACAAGTCCAACCACCTTCAGATATCTTCAAATCATTGGCCACCATGGTGACCTTGGAAAGCACATCAGGACCATTTCCGATGATGTTTACATCCTTGATGGGAGCTGTGATTTTACCGTTTTCGATCAGAGACCCTGATTTTACATAAAACGTGAAGTCACCTGCTCCAATATTGACCTGACCATTGGTAAACTGATCAGCGAGAATTCCATAATCCACACTGGCGATCATTTCCTCGAATTCGTGAGGTCCACTTTCCATATAGGTATTACGCATGCGTGGCAAGGGATAGTGCTTGAAAGATTCCCGACGGCCATTACCGGTGGGTTCCACGCCATAGTGTTTGGCTGAAATGCGATCATGGATATAAGTCCGGAGCACACCATCCTTGACCAGAACAGTTTCCTCAGATGGTATACCCTCATCATCGACGTTGATAGTGCCACGGATATGGGGATTAGTTCCATTATCTACAATGGTGACAAATGGCTCGGCAATTTTTTTATTCATCTTCTCAGAATAGACCGAAATGCCCTGACGGTTAAAATCAGCTTCCATACCATGACCAATAGCCTCATGGAGGAGAATGCCTGCGCTACCGGCAGATAATACAACAGGAAATTCACCAGCTGGTGGTGTCTTAGCTTCAAACAATTTGACTGTGCGAGCAACAGCCTCACGGGGAAGTCTCTTCAGCTTTTCTTCAGTGAGAAAATTGATGTCATCACGGGCGGAGTAATTAAAACTATTATTTTCCCTGCGACCATCTGCTTCTTCAGCAGTGCAGCCCACAGAAATTCTCAGCATAGGCTGGTAATCGGAGGCGATACCCCCTTCTGAGTTCACAACCAGGATGTAATTTTCACTATCACTGAAATAGACACTGGCTTTGACTACACGGGGATCCTGCTTAAACACATCATCGTTGATGGATTGGAGCATCCCTACTTTATCCTTAACACCCACATCTTCGTAACTCACCTTGGTTTCGTAGTAATTCATCAACTTGGTTGAGTTGAAGCTTGGAGGAACGGCCTTCGCTGAGCCGGAAGCAATACCAGCGGCTGTCCGGGCGGCTGCTTTCATACTGGCCAGTGAAATATCTTCAGTAAAGGAATAACCTGTCTGATTGCCATTCAGGACACGAATTCCAACACCCAGCGTGATATAAGTACTGGCTGAATTCACAATATTGTCCTGAAGTCGGATGGAGTTGCTCAATTTATTCTGAAAAAAGAGATCGCAGTAATCACCACCATAATGGAGGGCTTCTGCCATCACCTTACGGATCATAGCTTCATCTATTCCAAAGCGCTGGAAATAGAAATTATAGGGATTATCACCAGTGGATACGCCGGCAAAACCTTTTCGAATGAATCCGGGGAGGGTTGCCAGGGCCAGACCGGTGCCGGTGACTTTAACAAAATCTCGCCTGCTCATCTGTACCATACCTTATTCCTTTCAAATCATAACTATAAATTTAGGGTATTAACCTATTCGATAGTAACGCGTTCACCAAATTTATTCTAGAAATAGACGCTTCCGTCGCTAAATGGTTATGTCTGTAGATTAATGGTTGGGGGTGAAAAGCCTTAACCGCAGAGAGCACAGAGGACGCAGAGATTTATTTTGGTTTTTCCTGTTAGCTCAGAAGTACGATTTGTTTACAACGAAATAGACGAACGAAACGAATTTTTTAAAGTAGCAACAGCCGACTAGCCCGGATTGCTGATCCCTGAACACTTCGACGGAGTTTATACTGAGCGTAGCCGAAGTGCTCAGCACAGGCCTTGTCGAAGGGCGAGGCTGGACTAGAAAAGCATTATGAAGGACTGGACATTTCGACCCGTCTTCGCTGAGAAGCTACGAACGGGCAGGTAAACTCAATGTCCGGATCACACTACTTAAATGTAATCTGAGTCGTCAACTCGATTTTAGCTCGGGTATAATCTTTACTGTCTTTAATTTTGTTGGTATAGAGGCGGTAGGTTGGGGCGAATACTAAGGCACCCCAGTCAGACTTATGTAAGGTGTAGGTATATGATAACCATAAATAGGAGAATTTACTATCCGGTGCTCCTGACACATCAGGGGAAGTTATGGCCTGGTCATACCACGCTACCAGAGTTCCTGGACCTAATTTGCCAATCATTTTTACACGGGCGATCCATCCATTGTAAGCTGCTACGCCAGTCAAAGAATCATTCACGGCTTGACTGGTTAATCCACCAAAGGCTGAGACTTTAAATCCCGCTACTTTGGGTAGGGCAAATTCAGCACCGTATGTAACTGGTGCGGGTCTCCCCTTATCTGCGAAAGTTACTAACAAATGAGGTGCCATTTTAAAGCCTAGCAAGGAGAGTGGATAGGATAAGTAAACGGTGTATTGATCCCTTGTATTGGATTCAGAGGATATGGTCATAGTGATGGTTGTATCCAATCGAATAGATCCACTATCCTGATCAATGATGTAGCTTATGGATGTATCACTCTGGGAGACGAAATATTTATCCACGACCTTTTTTCCATTATTATCGTCTACTAATATTTTTAAATCGAGAGTATTGCCAGCCAACTTATAGTTGAGATCAAATCCATGTGCCGCGTTATTGTTGTAAGTGTCCCAGGCTTTGTCCAGGATGATAGTGGGGTAAAAATGGATGTCCAGCATGGGATTATGGGCTACTGGTATAATTCCTCCGGACCAGCCAAACTTTTTCCCCTTGCGTCCAAAATAGAGCTCCATGAAATCAACCGTCGCTCTTCCTGCATTGGGATTACTCAAATCACTGGGTGTTGTACCGGTTCCAAACTTGCCAATCCAATAGGCAGCTCCATTATGACCTAAGCGAGTATTGAAATAATATCCATCACCTATGTCTGCTTTGATCATTAAGCGAGCGCGGTAATAATAGTAAAAATCTTCTGATTGGGTTCCGTACTCCCCATTGTCCTTAACATCAAATCGGGGTCTGAGTCGAGCATCTCCTGAAAGCGTAATCTCAGCATAAACGCCAGAAATGAGTAATATAATCAGGATAAACCAGATTTTTTTAAGCATGATAATCTCCACTTTGTTTCAAGGCTCTTTCACCCGTTGTACAAGCGATTTAATGAATTGTCAAACCCTGCACCTCTGGCAATATAGACGGATTCGCACCCTTGGAATAAATTATGTGCGTGAATTAATTAAAATATAGTTGTGCTTGAGTGGCTGAAGTTTTGGACATGAATATCTCAAATTAGATGAATTGACACTAATTACTGTCTGTCTATAAACTTTTTTCCAGAAACCGTTAAAACGGTTATTGAAATTCTGGACTATTAATAACCCACGACTTAAGTCGTGGGTTAATTGATACTTAGATAGATCGCAACTGTTTTAACAGTTACCAGTATTTTACAAAAATATCTACTTTATGGACAAATACTATCATTTTAAAGCCAACTGCTTTACCTATTCAAAATTATTCGTGAAAATCAGTGAAACCTGTCTATCGAAGTCACGAAGTACGCAGATAGATCTGTGGTTCAAAAATTCTTAAGCGCTAGCCCACTTGTTTTTAAGTGAATGCCACCAGGAGAGGCTCAGGAAATAGGCGAAAAGGTAATTTCCGATGATAATCATGATGAAGACCCGGACAATATCCCACCAACTGCCATTGAGGGTGAATTCCGGGACATAACCAAACAGGAAGGGTCCGATGTATAAAAATTTGGCAAATTTGAAGGCCGAAAAAGCTGTGCGCCACATATTGGCCTTGGCAATCGCTGCACCTGCAAAAGCCGCGATACAGACTGGTGGTGAAATGTTGGAATCTTGTGATAACCAATAGACGATCATATGGGCTGCGATCATGTTGACACCAAGATGTGTTAGTGCCGGAACGGCAATGACTGCCGTGATCAGATAGGCGGCCGTGACTGGGACACCCATACCCAACACCAGCGAAGCCAACGCAATATATAGAATTGTCAAAAAGAGACTCCCCCCAGCCAGCTGAATCACAATATTGGCGAAGGTGAGGATCAGACCACTGAAGGTTAATACCGATATGATGATACCGATGACCCCTACCGTCCCTCCAATTTTGAGACTATTCTCAGTCCCTTTACAAGCGGCATCAATAAAACCTTTGAAATCCATGCGGGTCTCTGTTTTCACCCAGCTTATCGCTATACAGGAAATAATACCCGTCACAGCTGCAAAACCCGGTGAGAACCCGGAGAGCATGATGATAGTGATAAGCAGTAGCGGAGTAACGTAATACCAGCCCCGCTTGAATATCTCCCATGCTGATGGACCTGATTTCTCGCCCCTGATGTTATGAATCTTGGCCTCGTAGTGGATCATCACAAACACTGAGAAGAAATACATGAGCGCCGGAAAAATGGCGATGATCATAATTTTGGGATAGGGCACACCTGTCAATTCGGCCATGATAAATCCACCTGCTCCCATGATAGGCGGCATGAACATCCCACCAATGGAAGCTGCGGGCTCGATGCCACCAGCTATGTGGGGTCTGAATCCGGCTTTTTTCATGAGGGGGATTGTGAACGCTCCGGTTGAGACGGTGTTGGCAATGGCACTTCCGGAGATGGATCCAAACAGACCGCTGGCCAGGACAGCCATTTTACCCGGTCCACCCAGACGATGTCCCACGGCGGCAAGCGGGAAATCAATAAAGAAGCGTTGGGCACCGGAGCGCTCCATGAAGGCACCGAATATCACAAATAAAACGACATAGGTAGCCAGGACATTGGCCATCAGACCAAACACGCCATCTTCTTTGTAAAATATGGTGGTACACAGTTCAGGGAAGCTAGCACCGGGATGAGCAATGAGTGTTGGGAAGTACATGCCATATACACCATAAATCAGAAGCAAGCTTGCCAGTATAACGAAAACAGGTCCGATCACTCTCCGGGCTACTTCGATCCCTAGAAGTACACCTGCTACGGCCACGGCTTGATCCAGTTGCGTTTCTGCCCCGGCCCGATAATTCAATGCCTCATAATTGAATATCCAATAGGAAATACTGATGATGGATAGCAGCATGAGGAAATAGTCAAGTGGACGCAGAGAGGGATGTGGGGATTTGTACAACATGAAGACCAGGACATAGGTGATGAACACATAAATGCCCCTGTGGAATTCTGTGGCAGCTGGCATAAGGGTCGCAGATAGGATATAGAATAAAACCAGACCCACAGATAGTGTCTTAAAAACATATGTCTCGATTCTATTCAGGTTCTGGACCACGATGTTCCTATCAATTTAGTTTTTCCTCTTCTACTGGCGTCCAACCCCGGAGGCTGAGGTCCTCGAAGCCTTTTGTCCTGTTGGCGAAGACTAGCCGGGTTTACTCAGCCATAGCTGGTAATTTTAAACCCCTTTCCTGCCAAAATTGAATTGCCCCGGGATGAATCGGAGTGACCACACCCTGCAGTCCTGTTTCAACTGACATTGATTTGGCTGAATTATGCACCGAAACTAAATATTCCAGACCTGCCTGACTATACATGGCAGTTAGAATTTGATGAACCACGGCATTGGGAACCTTGGAATTTGCAACCAACAGGGCACCATCTTGAAATGAGGCGATATCGGTTGTTTGTCCCTTATAGGTATTGGCAGGTATTGTCACTGGAGTGAAAAATGGATTTTTACCAAAGAGTCCCACAGATTTTCCAGCAGCATAGGTATCCAATAGTCTGATATCAGCCTGCATGGCAACCTCCAGAATCGAGGCACTCGGGTATCCGGTAAATACCCAGAAGGCATCGAGTTGACCATTTTGCATAGCTGTGGCTGCATTACGATAACCCAGAAACTCACGATCCATCTGATCCCATATACCCAGACTGCTAAAATAAATCTCAGCATTGGCTGCGGCGCCAGAGCCAGCATTCCCCACTCCAACTCGTTTGCCCGCGAGGTCCAAAGGTGAGTTAATCCCACTGCCGGCCTTAACCACCAATTGAGCAGGTGCTCCATAGAGATAGGCCATTACCAAAACATTCCCATAGCTATTCTCATCATTTTTGAGTGCAGCATGGGCTCCAGCATAGACATGTCCCGAATAGGCCACAGCAAAGTCAGCCTTTCGGGAATTGACCAGGCGTATATTCTCTATGGAACCACCTGATGAACGGGCTAACAATTTCCGTCCCTGCTTTTGCCCGATGGTCGCTATGGCACTTGCGTAGTATTGAAAAGTTCCACCGGATGGACCGCCAGCGAAAGTATAAAGATCCTTCAAGCGGTTTTTGGACGATTCAGAATCTTTTGAACAACTGAACACGAGCATTAATAGCAGGAGCGTCAGGAAGAAATTAAGTATTAATCTTAAACTTTTCGTCATCACATCACCCTCTCTTTTGAACATACCAATTAGGGTAAGCTATTTGGCATGCTGGTTATATCAAGAAATAACTCCAGCAAGTCATCAAGAGCTTCTTAGAATAGATGGGAGTGTTAACCGCAAAGTTCGCAAAGACCGCGGAGTTTTATTGATGCCGTTTTATTCGATGTATCTTGCCGAGCTGAGCTTGTCTTTAGCATAGCCAAAAGGAAGTATGCACAGCGTATTATGTCATTAGCCCCTGACTTAAACCCTGCTCAAGGGTGGAAATATTGTGTTGTATAGTAATGAATTACCCCCCCCTGGCCTAAAGGCTAGGGTAACAGATCGACCTAGGGATTTATAATTTAACCTGAAAGTTATCTGCGTAGTAAGCTCTATAAAGGCTCTGCTGTACCACAGGCTACCTTCAGTTTTCTGGGTACAGATCCTAATAGAACTCTGATTATATCAATATTACAATATTGATATATCAAGCATAATTAGGTTAAAAAGATGCGGATTGACATGTATCACTATTGGGATTTGAATGCATAATAGGTTTTTGATTTCTGTGCGGATGTAACTATTCTGTGATATATTAAATGACATCACAAATGAGGGAATACATATTTATGTATAATAGGCTAACAAGTAAATCCAAAACTGCATTATTTCTGATTGCGGATGGAGGCATCATACTGCTCAGCTTATTGGGGGCACTCCTGCTGAGATTTGATTTTATCATCCCTCCCAATTTTATCAGGGAATTTGCATATCTGATCCCAATTACTTTGGCGGTAAAAATTGCCCTTTTTTCACTCTATCATCTCTATAAAGGCATGTTTCGATTTACAAGTCTCTGGGATATCGCAAATATTATTAAAGCAAATACCATTGCATCTGTTATCATCATCCTTGGCTTTGGATTTTTCCATGGTTTCGCGGGATTCCCAAGATCCTTCTTCTTAATCGATTTTGTATTATCCACTATGGCAGTTTCTCTAAGCAGAGTTGCGGTCAGAATATATTATTCACATATCGTGCATAACTCAAAACATGAGCGCTATAACGCAGGTGAAGAACCAAAAAAAACCCGCTTAGTTCTCATTGGAGCTGGACGAACGGGAGAGAAAATTGCACGTGAGATACTCACTACCCCACATATTGGATATCAAATCGCAGGTTTTCTTGATGATGATGTTCGCAAAAAAGGTGCTACCCTGCACGGCGTAAAGGTGTTTGGAAAAGTCTCAGAGATTGAAAATCTTCCATATGATTTCGATGATTTTCTAATCACAGCACCTTCTGCAACGGGTCCTGAAATGAGAACAATCGTTGACAAGTGCAAGCGAGCTGGAAAACCATACAAAACAGTTCCCGATTTGTCTGAAATCATAGATGACAATGTCACACTTAAGATGATTCGTGAGGTGTCATACGTAGATTTACTGGGGCGGGCAGAAATAAAATTAGACTCACAGTCTATTACGGAATTTATTCGAGGAAAAAGAGTTTTAGTAACTGGAGCAGGTGGCTCAATCGGGTCGGAATTAGTTCGCCAGTGTTTTCAATTTGATCCAGCTATGGTAATCCTTTTTGACAATAGTGAGTATAACCTGTTTCAGGTTCAGCAGGAGTTATTGGTTCAAGATCATAAACCCTACACAAGTTGTGTTTTGGGTAGTGTTCGGGATAAGAATACTATCGACAATATGCTGCGTGATTATAAGCCCCATGTCATCCTGCATGCAGCTGCTTATAAACACGTCCCTCTGCAGGAGGATCATCCCTGGGAAGCAATCAATACTAATGTACGTGGAACCATGAACCTGATTGACTCAGCTGTGGAGCATGAGGTACAAAAATTTGTACTCGTGAGTACTGACAAAGCTGTTCACCCTGTGAATGTCATGGGCGCCACAAAACGCCTGGCTGAAATTATGGTTCAAGTGGCCAACCGTATGGGCAAGACCTCCTTTATGGCTGTCCGTTTTGGTAATGTTCTAGGTAGTTCTGGGAGTGTGATCCCTATCTTCGAGAAGCAGATCAAGGCCGGTGGGCCCGTAAAAATCACACACCCCGATATGATTCGCTACTTCATGTCGATTCCGGAAGCTGCCCAGTTAATCCTCCAGGCCAGCTCAATGCCACAAGGTAGAGGGAAAATCTACGTCCTTGAAATGGGCAGACCTGTCAAGATAAAGGATATGGCTTTTGACC